>Ga0209902_100481_pt1 | contig 41506 bp, 44 predicted proteins | sample FECB27metaG_FD_188304 | JGI IMG/M metagenome (GOLD analysis project Ga0209902, IMG submission 188304) | Cyanobacterial communities from the Joint Genome Institute, California, USA - FECB-27 (SPAdes) (version 2) | ecosystem: Environmental > Aquatic > Thermal springs > Hot (42-90C) > Microbial mats...
GTCACGAAATCTTCGTGTTTGTTCTGTTGATGCCCATGCTTGGTCGCGGGGTCGAGATGGAAAAGTCCCACAACTTTTCCCGATCCGCTCCGGCAGGGGCTCAAAAGCGCTTTCGACTCCAATGGAATGCGCTATAGGACGGGACACAATGGATACACAGCGCGCCATGCCTGACATCGAGAGCTTTTCCCGCGACGCCGCCGTCCTGTCGCAGGCGCTGCCCTATATGCAGCGCTATGAGGGCAAGACCGTCGTGGTGAAGTACGGCGGCCACGCGATGGGCGATGTGGAACTGGGCCAGGCCTTCGCGCGCGACATTGCGCTCTTGAAGCAATCCAAGGTCAACCCGATCGTCGTGCACGGCGGCGGGCCGCAGATCGCCTCGATGCTGAAGAACCTCGGCATCGAGTCGAAGTTCGAGGGCGGGCTGCGCGTCACCGACAAGCGGACGATGGAAGTCGTCGAGATGGTGCTGGCCGGCTCGATCAACAAAGAGATCGTGGCGCTGATCAATGCCGAGGGCGAATGGGCCATCGGCTTGTGCGGCAAGGACGGCAACATGGTCTTCGCCAAAAAGGCCACCAAGACCGTCAAGGACCCCGGCTCCAACATCGAGCGCGAGCTTGATCTCGGCTTTGTCGGCGAGCCGGTGGAAGTCGACCGCACGCTGCTCGACCTCCTCGCCCGCTCGGAGATGATCCCGGTGATCGCCCCGGTGGCGCCCGGCCGCGACGGCCAGACCTATAACATCAATGCCGATACCTTCGCCGGCGCCATTGCCGGCTCGCTCGGCGCCAAGCGCCTGCTGTTCCTGACCGATGTCGACGGCGTGCTCGACGCGAACAAGAAACTGATCCCCGAGCTGTCGGCCCGCGACGCGCGGGCGCTGATCGCCGACGGCACGATCAATGGCGGCATGATCCCCAAGGTCGAAACCTGCCTCGAAGCGCTCGATAACGGCGTCGAGGGTGTGGTGATCCTCAACGGCAAGACCCCGCACGTGGTGCTGGTCGAGCTGTTCACCGCGCATGGCGCGGGTACGCTGATCGTAAGGTAAGCTTGGGGGCCTTACCCCTCGCTGATAGCCCTCACACTCACCGGCCGTCATCCCGGCGAACGCCGGGACCCAGTGCGCCGAGCGTTGATCCGTCGCTGAATCGGCCGACCTAGCGGTGATGGACCGGCACGGTCGTTGCCCATCTAACCCTTCGAGCAATGGGTCCCGGCGTTCGCCGGGATGACGGCTGGTGGTGGGGTGGGATCGAGCTTCGCCAGGGGCTGATCACCGCGACCCACTGCTCAACCCCATCCAATCGCTCGGTCTCTCGGACCTCGCCGTCAGATCGTGTCCCACCCGCCGGGCGTGGCGGGTCTCGCCCGGCTGGCGGCTGGTGTGCGGCAGCGGGCGGCTTTCGGTGCGGCTGTGCATGACCGCGCTCACGGCTTGAGCCACGGGGATTCGACGCTCCAGAAGATGGCGTCGACGCCGAGATAGTCGGTGGCGAAGGCGGTGAACTCGTCCTTGGTGAAGGGCTTGCCGGTCTTGTCGTTCTTGTAGGTGAGGGTCGGCTCCTGCACGGCCATGCCGACGAAATCGAGCTTGCCCCTGTACTGGTTGAAGAACGGGTAGGAGTTCTTCATCTGGCCCTTGCGGTAGGGCACGATATCGGGGCCGCCGAGCCCGATGCCGCTGGCGGCGGCGCGCTCGAACAGTCGGCCCATATAGTTGTGGTCGTTCTCCCACTCGCAGGGCCAGAAGTTGACGTACTGCACCACCTTGGAGGTGCTGAACGCCTGGCGCGCGGTGGTGAGGTTTTCCAGTTCGGCGTCGAAGTAGGCGTCGCAGCTGAAGCCGGTCTGGTCGGCCTTCATGTCGATGTCGATCGCCGTCTCGGGCAGGTTGACGCCATAGACCTGGCCGTCGAAGCGGGTGGCCAGTGCCTTGAGCAGCTCCTGGTAGCGGGCGCGGACGGCGGGGTTCCACTGCATGGTGGTCCAGCCATAGGCCTCGGCCTTGCCCTCGCCCGGGTTGTCGAGCTGCGGCACGAGGCCACCGCCATACTCGGCGCCCTCGAGCACGTAATCGGGGATGTTGCGGGCCTCGGGCGAAAAGAACCGATCCTGGACCTGGATGAACAGTTTCTTGCCTAACTTGCCGGTCTGCTCGAGGTCGCGCTCGATGGCCGAGAAGTCGTACTCACCCTTTTTGGGCTCCAGCGCACGCCAGTTGTAGACTACCTGCGCCCCGGCAATGTCAGGGCGCTCGAGGATCGCCGCTGCCGCCGCGAGGTCGCCATTGCCGGTGTAGATGAAGTTCTCGGCAGCCTGGACGTTGCCGGCGATAGCCGTGGCGAGCCCGAAGATGGTGGCGGCGGTGATGCCGAAGATGGTGAGGCTGTTCACGACGACTCCTGTGCGTTTGGTGAGACGCGAGATGGAGCCGCACTTGGCCGGCACCGAGACCGACATGTGGCATTTTATGGAATGTCGTCAGCAATGGTTAGCCAATGGCAAACGGACTCGTCGAGCTCCCCTCCCCCTTGAGGGGAGGGAGGCTAGGTCGGTTTGGGCTGCTGCCAGGAAATCCCCATTTCGGCCCGCACCTCGATGCTGCCGAAGCGGGCCATGGGCTCGCGGCGGGCGATCGCCACGGCCTCCTCGAGGTCACGCGCCTCGATGACGAAGAAGCCGCCCAGGTGCTCCTTGCTTTCGATATACGGGCCGTCGGTGGCGGAGACCTTGCCGCCGCGCGAGCGGACGATGCGGGCAGTGCCGGGCTCCTTCAGCGCCAGGTCGAGGATCAGATGACCGCTGGCGGTCAGCTCGGCGTTCGCCGCCTGGTTGTCGCGATCCATGGCGGCGAGCTCTTCAGGGGTGGCGGCGTCGATCAGCGAGGGGTCGACATGGACGAGGCAGACGTAGCGCATCGGTTTCTCCTCTGGGGTTTCTCTGAGTGGTCGACCGGATGGCGACGGAATCGACATTCACACAGCAAAGAAAAAGGGCGCCCAGAGACGCCCTTTCGCATCAGGCTTCGACGACGACCGGTGGCGCCGCCGGTGCGCCGGCACTCTGGTCGGGGCGCTTGATCTTGAGGAACGGCACGAGGATCACCACCAGGCCGAACGAAATGATCTGGTAGACGATGGCCGGCGCCGCAGCTTCGGCGAAGGCGACATGCGGGGCGTTGCCGGCGGCAAAGCCAGCGGCGAGCTGGGTGAAGAAGATCTGCCCGACCAGCGCCACGCCGATGGCGCCGCCGACCTGCTGGAACGCCTGCAGCGCACCGGAGCCGGCACCGGCATCGCGGGCCGGGACACCCCCCAGCACCGACTGGAACAGCCCGGAGAAGCCGAGGCCGAGACCGAGACCGGCCAGCAGCAGCGGCGGCAGGAAGGTCCAGTGATCGACGCTGTCACCGAGCCCGCCGATGATGAAATCGAGCCAGGTGATGCCGACGACGAGGATCGCCGCGCCGAGCGCCAACCGAGTGCGCAGGTACCTCTGGCCGAGCCGGCCGATGAACAGCGAGACGGCGAGCACGCCGACCGAGAACGGCGTGTTGGTGAGGCCGGACTCGAGCGGGGTGAAGTTGTAGCCCGACTGCAGCAGCAGCGAGATGACCATGAACATGGCCGGCACGCCCGAGGCGAAGATAGTGGTGATGAGCAGGCCGAGCAGATAGTTCGGGTTGCTGATCAGGCTGAAATTGAGCAGTTGCGGCTGATCGATGCGGGCCCGGTGCCGCTCCCAGATGATGAACATGCCGGCGAATAGCAGGCCCACCGCCATCAGGCCCCAAAGCCAGGTCGGCCAACCCAGGGCGTGGCCTTCGACCAGCGGGAAGACCATGGCGACCATGGCGATGCCGAACAGGCCAATGCCGACGAAATCGTTCTTCAGCGTCGGGTGGCCCGGGGTGCGCGGGATCAGGTACCAGCCGGCGATAACGGCAAAGATGCCGAACGGGATGTTGACGAGGAAGATTGGCCGCCAGTCGAGATCGAAGAAGTTGGCGCCGATCAACAGGCCACCGACGATCGGACCGGCGACGGCAGCGAGGCCGGCGCTCAGACCGAACAGCGAGAACGCCTGGCCCTTTTCCTCGGGCGGGAAGGTGACCTGGGCGATGGCGAGCACCTGCGGGGTCATGGCGGCGCCGGCGAGGCCCTGCAGCACGCGGGCGATGATCAGCCACTCGATCGAGGGCGCCAGGCCGCAGAAGGCCGAGGCGAGCGTGAAGGCCGCGACGCCGATGAGGAACATGCGGGTGCGGCCGACGATGTCGCCGAGCCGGCCGAACGGCAACAGGCCCAGCGCGAAGGCCAGCACATAGGCGGCGATGACCCACTCGATCTGCGTCGGGTCGGCGCCGAGATTCTGCTGCAGGCTGGGGAGCGCGACGTTGACGATGGTGACGTCGATGAGATTCATGAAGCTGGCGAGCAGCAGCACGGCGAGCGCCACCCAGCGGCGCGGATCGGCATCGGCCTTGGACTGCGGCGGATGGAACTGCGAAGAAGGGAATTGCGAAGACATGGACTAGTTCCTGGTCGGTGTGGTTGAGCGAACGGCGCGGCGCAGCTCAGCGCACAGGCGTTCGAAATACTGGGGTGAGGTATCGGGGCCGCGGCCGAAGCCGACCAGCGCCCCGATGAACATGCTGGAGGCGGCCTCGGGATCGAGGTCCGCCCGGAAGGTTCCGTCGGCGACGCCGTCGACGAAGATCGCGGCAACCATCTGGTGCCACTTCAAGAGGATCGGCCGCATGGCGGCGTGGATGACTTCGTCGCGCCGTGCCCGCTCCATCAGCTCGGACATCACGGCGAGGGTGTCGCGCTGCTCGTAGAACATCTCGTGGAAGTCGAAGAACTCGTGCTCGAGCCGCTCCAACGGCGACAGGTGGGCGCGTGGCCGCACCAGCGACTGAGCCCGGAAGTCGTCGCGCATGGCACCGGCGACGAGGCCGATCAGCGCCTCCTTGGTGGGGACATGATAGTGCAGCGTCGCGACATTGATGCCGACCCGCGCCGCGATATCGCGGGTGCGCAGGCCCTCAAAGCCCTTCTCGGCAATGAGGTCGCGCGCTGCGGACGCGATGGCGCGGCGACGATCGTCGGTGTTTTCCCGTTTCGGGGCAGGGCTGGTGACGGTCATGGCTTCCTGGCTCGCCGACAATGTCGCGCCAGACGCCGTGATTTCGACGTTTCGCGCCTGGCAGCGCAGCCACATACACCTCGTCGCTCTGTCAATCAAGTGATTGATTGAACGGAATCGTTGGATCGACTTATAGGCGGGCTTTCCGCCTTTCCGGTTTCTTCCCGGTGACAAGAAGATGAGCCAGCAGCTGGGCAAGCTGCCGCGACTGCCGGCCGGGTTTCAGGTTGAGCTCGATGCAGCGCTGCTGGGGCGCGGCGACGCTTCTACCAGCGCGTGGCCGGAGCGCTTCGCGATCATCGAGCGCTTGACCGCCGGGCTGCGCAGCCTTGCACCGAGCGCGGGGTGAAAGTTCCGGCGAAAGCTGCCATATTGGTCGGATGAACGATTTTACTCCTCCGCCCCGCTCGCTCTCCCACGTCACCGACTGGGTGTTCGACCTCGACAACACGCTCTACCCGCGTGAATGCAACCTGTTCGCGCAGATCGACATGCTGATCTCGCACTATATGGTCGGCGTCACGCAGCTGCCGTTCGACGAGGCGCGGGCGCTGCAGAAAGCCTATTACCGCGACTATGGCACGACGCTGAACGGGCTGATGCAGTTGCACGAGGTGGACCCGGACCATTTCCTCAACACCGTGCACGCCATCGACTACTCGCCGGTAGAGGCGCATCCCGACCTGGTCGAAGCGATCAAGGCGCTGCCGGGACGGAAGTTCATCCTCACCAATGGCGATGTCGGGCACGCACGCGCGGTGCTGAACCGGCTGGGCAACGCCGACGCGCTGTTCGAGGACATCTTCGATATCCGCGCCATGAGCTACAAGCCCAAGCCCCTGCCCGAAGCTTATGAGGCGTTCTTCCACAAGCACGGCATCGACGCGCGGCGCGCCGCGATGTTCGACGATCTCGAAAAGAACCTGGTGGTGCCGCACGATACCGGCATGACCACGGTGCAGGTGATCGCCGGCGAAGCTTTCGCGCACGAGCAGGTGGAAGCCTGGGAGCTCGAACGCACCGGCGGCACCCATGTGCACCATGTGACGGCGGACCTGGCTGGGTTTTTGCGGAAGCTGCCGTAAGGGCAGGTTGTGGCGCACACAGTGGCTCCCCACGACCCCCTCTCTGGCGAAAACTAAGGACTTAGCTGCGCTAAGCCCAAGTTTTCGCTTTCTCCCCCGCCAAGGGGGAGAGTCCCGACTGATGCGCCAATGCCAATGGTGGCCACTGATCATCTCCCCCCTTGCGGGGGAGAATGGAATTTCTTGGGCTTAGCTTCTTGGCTAAGCCTTAGAAATTCCAAGAGAGGGGATGCGGAGCCACCGCGCCTCCACGCAAGGGGGCCGTCTCTGTCAGTCTGGTTCAGCTCGCCAGCGTCACTTCCGGCAGGTTGTAGTGTTCGCGGATGACGTTCCAGCCGTCTTCGGCGCTGTCGATGACGGTGAACAGATGCGGATCGTCGGGGGCGATGGTGCCGGCTTCGGCGAGGGCCTCGAAGTTGATCACCTTGTTCCAGAACTCCTTGCCGAACAGCAGCAGCGGCACGCGCTCCATGCGGCCGGTCTGGATCAGGGTCAGCGTCTCGAAGAACTCGTCGAGCGTGCCGAAGCCGCCGGGGAAAATGGCGACGGCGCGGGCGCGTAAGAGGAAGTGAATCTTGCGGGTGGCGAAATAGTGGAAATTGAAGCAGAGGTCGGGCGTGATGTAGGTGTTCGGCGCCTGCTCGTGCGGCAGGACGATGTTAAGGCCGATGCTGGGCGCGCCGACATCGGCGGCGCCGCGATTGCCGGCTTCCATGACGCCGGGACCACCGCCGGTGACCACCACATAATCGCGGAAGTTCAGGGCGCGTGAGGTGAGCGAGGCGTATTGAGCGAAGCGCCGGGCCTCGTCGTAGTAGCGCGAGGCCGCTTCGAGGTTCTTTTTCTGCGTCTCGTTGCGGGCGGCCCAGGCGGGTTTGCCCGGCTCGGGGATACGGGCGCCGCCGAACAGCACGACGGTCGAGCGGATGCCGTGCTCGCGCAGGCGGAACTCGGTCTTCAGATATTCCAGCTGGAAGCGGACGCCGCGGGTGTCCTCACTGGTCATGAACTCTTCGTCGGAGAAGGCGAGCCGGAACGCCGCGGATTCGGTCTGCGGCGTCGAGGGCGCGCGTTTTGCCGCATCCACGTCCTCGACTGAGGTACGAAGCGGGGTATGGGCGCGTCTGGCCATTCTGGCGTCTCCGAATAGTGGCCTTGAGCTTGTCACGGCCGGGGTTAAGGATCGTTGACAGCAGGACCGGGCCGGATAATGTCCGGCGCGCCGTCCTGCCACCCGACCGAAAGCACTTGTCATGTCGTATGCCGATCTCGCCCAGACCATCGATGCCGCCTGGGAGGCGCGCACCGAGATCAGCTCCAGTACGCAAGGCGCAGTGCGCGAGGCGGTGGAGACAGCGCTCGAACTGCTCGACAGCGGCAAGGCGCGCGTTGCCGACAAGTCGGGTGACGGCTGGACGGTCAATCAGTGGCTGAAGAAGGCGGTGCTGCTGAGCTTCCGGCTCAACGACAACGCGGTGATCCAGGGCCCCGGTGGCACCACTTGGTGGGACAAGGTGCCCTCGAAGTTCGAAGGCTGGGGCGAGAACCGTTTTCGTGAGGCCGGCTTCCGGGCGGTTCCCGGCTCGATCGTGCGACGCGGCTCGCATATCGGCCGCGGCGTCGTCCTGATGCCGAGCTTCGTCAATATCGGCGCCTTCGTCGACGAGAACTCGATGGTCGATGGCTGGGCCACGGTCGGCTCGTGCGCGCAGATCGGCAAGAACGTGCACCTGAGTGGCGGCGTCGGCATTGGCGGCGTGCTGGAGCCGATGCAGGCCGGCCCCACCATCATCGAGGACAACTGCTTTATCGGCGCCCGCTCCGAGGTGGTCGAGGGCGTGGTGGTCGGCGAGGGCTCGGTGCTGTCGATGGGCGTCTATATCGGCGCCTCGACCAAGATCGTCGACCGGGCGACCGGCGAAATCCATATCGGCAAGGTGCCGCCCTACTCCGTGGTGGTCTCGGGCAACCTGCCAGGCAAGCCGCTCCCCAATGGTCAGCCGGGCCCGAGCCTTTATTGCGCGGTGATCGTCAAGACGGTCGACGCGCAGACGCGGTCGAAGACCGGCATCAACGAGCTGTTGCGCGACTGACAGGGACGGACGGGACAATGACGCTCGCAGAGGGGATCAACCCCGTCCAGCTTCTCGCCGACCTGATCCGCCAGCCCTCAGTCACGCCGGAGCTGCATGGCGCGTTCGACGTGCTCGAGGCGGCCTTGGTGCCGCTGGGGTTCAGCTGCGAGCGCGTACGGTTCGAGGGGGATGGGTCCTATCCGGTCGACAACCTGTTCGCGACGCGCGGCAGCGAGGGCCGGCATCTGCTGTTTGCCGGGCATACCGACGTGGTGCCGCCCGGCGATAGCGCAGCGTGGCGGCATCAGCCGTTCGCGGCTGAGATCGTCGACGGGACGATCTATGGACGCGGCGCCGCCGACATGAAGTCGGGAATCGCGGCGTTCATCGCGGCGATCGCACGGGTGCCGGAGGCGGGGCGCATCTCGCTTGCCATCACCAATGACGAGGAAGCCGACGCGGTCAACGGCACCGACAAGCTGATGGCCTGGGCGGAAGCTCAGGGTCACCGCTTCGATTTCGCCATCGTCGGCGAGCCAAGCGCCACGGCGCGGGTGGGCGACAGCATCAAGGTGGGGCGGCGCGGCTCGCTCAACGGGCAGATCCGGGTGACCGGCACGCAGGGGCATGTCGCCTATCCCGACAAGGCCAACAACCCGCTGCCGACGGCGGCGCTGCTGATCGGGGCGCTGACCGGCAAGCTCGATGACGGCACCGAGCATTTTCCGCCCTCGAACCTCGAATTCACCTCGGCCGATGTCGGCAACGAGACCACCAATGTCATCCCGGCCTCGGTGCTGCTGCGTTTCAACGTGCGCTACAACGACCGCTGGACGCCGGAGAGCCTGATCGCGGCGATCGAAGAGGTGATCGGGAGCCAGGATTTGCGCGAATGCAGCGCCGAGTTCACCGTGGTCGGCCGTCCTTCCCGCTCATTCCTGTCGCCGCTCGGTGGGGGCGTCGAAACGCTGGTCGAGACCATCGCGCGACGCACCGGCATCCCGCCGGAACTGTCGACCGGCGGCGGTACGTCGGACGCGCGGTTCATCGCGGAATACTGCCCGGTGGTGGAGTTCGGGCTGCCCGGCCCGACCATGCACAAGGTGGACGAGAATGTGCGAGTCGCCGATGTCGAGGAGCTGACGGCGCTCTACGCCCAGTTCATCCGTGACTATCTGGGGGGCGAGTGATGGCGAACGGCTTTCTCAGCGCCGTGGGCACCGCAACGCAGACGGCGTTCGGCCGGGCGCCGGCCACCGACAGCCCGGCGACGGCGAGCTGGACGCATGCCGTCGCCGGCATCGTGGTGATGGCGTTGCTGCAGGTGGTGCTGCTGGTGGTGCCATTCGCAGGCGCGTTGCCGGAGGCACTGCGGGCGGTCGTCGATTTCGCCCTGCTGGCGCTGGTGATGACGGCGGTGCCGTTCGTCGTGGTCGGCGCGGCCGGATTGCTGCTGGGCAAGCAGGAACAGCTGCCCGGCTTCTTCCTGTTCCTGGCGCTGGTGCTGGCGCTGAGCCAACTGGTCGGCCTCATCATCGGGGCGTTCGGCATCAGCGCCGGCACGGCGATGATCGGTATCCTCGGCTACTTCGTGGCGCGGGCGGCAAAGAGCCTGTTCGGCATGGGCTGGGCCGGCGCGATCCTGCTCGGTGCGCTGGTGGCCGTCGCCTCGTTCGCTGCGAGCTTCATCTTCCTGATGCTGCCGACCGGGCAGGCGATGATGGCGGCGCCGTGAACGCCTTCGGCGAGCTGTGGCGCGCCATTGTCGGCTGGCTCGACCTGTTGACGGCGCGCCCGGGCGCGGCGCAGAAATTCAACCTCACCGGTCTCGGCCTCATCAACGCCACCGGCTGTTTCTTTGCCGTGGTGCTGGCGCTGATCCTCATCGAGAGTTCGCTCAGCGGCTTTCCCGGCTGGGCGACGGTCGTCCTCAGCCTTGTCGCCAATGCCCTGCAGCTCGGCGTCATATGGGTGGTGATCGCAGTGACGGCGCGGGTGTTTCGTACGCCTGGAGTAGCGATGGCGGTGCCCGCCACCTACGCCGTGGCGTTCGTCCTCGGGGTGTCGCTGCCGCTGGCCTATCTCGGCGGATCGAACATTCTCACGGCGACGCTCGGGGTCATCGGCTTTATGCTGTTCCGGGTGGCGCGCGAGGTCGGCAAACTCGGGATCGGCATTTCCGCCGCGTTTGCCATTCTTTCGATTGTCGCGCTTGTCGCCACCCGAGTCGGGCTCTACATGCTGACCACCGGACTGAACGGGGTCGGCTAGTGCCTGAACGCAGCAACGATATCTGGAACGAGGTGGCCTCGGCCGCCCGCGGCGTTGTGGCGCTGGTCATCGGTGACCGCCGGGCCAACGGCTATTTCGACTTCTCCGATCGCGGGCTGGTCGGCAGCTTCATCGCCTTCCTGGTGGTGGCGCTGCTCAACACCGCGGTGCCGCTGGTGCTGGGCGTGCCCGGAACGAGCGGTACGGCGTTCCGGGCCATTGCCACGGTGATCATCGTGCTGGCGCTGCAGATCGGCGCGGCGGCCCTGGTGCTGCGCCAGTTGAAGCGGCCCGATGCCTTGGTGCCCTACATCGTGGTCGACAACTGGGCGACCTTTTTCCTGACCATCGCCACGACGCTGCTCGGACTGGTGGGCGCCGGCGGCGAGCTGATGTTCATCGCCACGGGCATCGTGATCATCATCATCATGATCAACATCGCCCGGCTGATCCTGACGCTGACGCCCTGGCAGATCGCCTCATTCCTCGTGGTGCAGCTGATCAGCGGCGTGATTGCACTGTTCGTGGTGAGCGCGGTGTTCCCGCTGTCGCCGGAGCAGTTGGCCGAACTGACGGCCGGCGCTGGAGCGGCTACGGCGCCCTGAGCGCTGTCAGTAATCCACCTTGGTGAGGTAGAGCCCGTCGGGCGGGGCGAGCGGGCCGCAGCGGGCGCGATCGCGGGCATCGAGGGCAGCGCGGAAATCGCTTGGGCGCCATTTGCCGTCGCCCACCAGCTTCAGCGAGCCCACCATCGAGCGCACCTGCGAATGAAGGAAGCTGCGGGCCTTAGCGGTGACGACGATCATCTCAGCCTGCCGCGACACGGTGAAGATATCGAGGGTGCGATCGGGCGACTTGGCCTGGCACTCGGCGGCGCGGAAGGTGGTGAAATCGTGCTTGCCGAGGATCAGCTGCGCCGCCCTGTGCATGGCATCGGCATCGAGCGGCACCGGCACGTGCCAGACGCGGCCGGCATCAAGGCCGGGCCGGGCACGGCGGTTGAGGATGCGGTATTCGTAGTGCCGGGCGATGGCCGAGAATCGGGCCTCGAAGCTCTCGTCGACACGATCGACAGTGAGGATGGCCACCGGATGCGGCTTGGTGTGATAGTTCAGCGCCTCTCGCACCTTGAATGGATCCCAGTCGCGCTCGAGGTCGAAATGCACCACCTGGCCGAGGGCGTGGACACCGGCATCGGTACGACCGGCGGCCTGGGTGACGACACTCTCACCGGAGAAGCGCGCGATCGCCTCCTCGAGCAGTTGCTGCACGGAGAGATCGCCCGCCTGCCGCTGCCAGCCGCAGAAGGGGCGGCCGTCGTATTCGATCGAGAGACGGTAGCGGGGCATCGCTAGAAAGGCCCCCTCACCCGGCCCTGCGGGCCGACCTCTCCCCCAAGGGAGAGGTGACGCATGGGCGAGCTCGTGCCACCGCGCACCTCTCCCTTGGGGGAGAGGTCGGAGCGCGCAGCGCTCCGGGTGAGGGGGCATTCAGGACTCACGATGCCCGCTCCGGCAACGCCCCTGCCCCACGCAGGAACGTCGCGGCGTCCATGGCGCCCTTGCCTTCGCGCTGCACCATGGTGAGGCGCACGGCGCCGGTGCCGCAGGCAATGGTGAGATCGGGGAGGATGGTGCCCGGGGTGCCCTCTGCGGCGACCAGCGTCGAGCGCAGCGCCTTGATGCGGGTGGGCGTGCCGTTAAGGCTCAGTTCGAACCAGGCGCCGGGGAATGGCGAGAGGCCGCGGATCAGGTTGTGCACCTCGCTCGCGGGCTTCGTCCAATCGATGCGCGCTTCCGCCTTGTCGATCTTGCTGGCGTAGGTGACGCCTGCTTCCGGCTGTGGGGTGAAATGCAGGCTGCCGCGGTCGAGCGCGGCGAGCGCCCGGCCCATCAGGTCGGCGCCGACCAGCATCATCCGGTCATGCAGCTCGCCCGAGGTCATGTCGGGTCCGATAGGCATTTCCTCGATCAGGCCGACGGCGCCGGTATCGAGGCCCTCGTCCATCTGCATCACCATGATGCCGGTGCGCGCGTCCCCCGCCATCACCGCGCGCTGGATCGGCGCAGCGCCGCGCCAGCGCGGCAGGAGCGAGCCGTGGAGGTTGAGACAGCCAAGCCGTGGCGCCTCGAGGATCGGCCTGGGCAGGATCAGGCCATAGGCGACGACCACCGCCACATCGGCATCGAGCGAGGCAAACACCTCCTGCTCGGGCGCCTGCTTCAGCGAGCGCGGGGTGAATACCGGGATGCCGAAGCCCTCGGCCGCCTCATGCACCGGCGACTTGCGCTCGGCCTGGCCGCGGCCGGCGGGTTTTGGCGCACGGGTGTAGACGGCAACCACTTCGTGGCCGGTCGAGACGATCTCGGTGAGGGTGGGCACGGCGAATTCCGGCGTGCCCATGAAGATGATTTTCATATTCCCGGTCTCTCGGTGGTCGCCTTCTCCCCTTGCGGGCAGCGGACGAGGGCGAAGCCCTCGCCGCGAGGTGGCGCGTGAGCGCCGGATGAGGGGTCCGCGCAACGAAGTGTAGCGCGATCCGAGTGAAGCGAGGAGCGATTGCGTACGCGGAGAGAGACCCCTCATCCGCCCTTCGGGCACCTTCTCCCACGAGGGGAGAAGGCGATCGCCTCAAATGAGGTGTCAGCCCGCCTTCTTGGCCAGGCGCTCGGCCTTCTGGAACTTCTTCAGCACGCGGTCGCGCTTCAGCCGGCTCAGGTAGTCGATGTAGAGCACGCCATCGAGGTGATCGAGCTCGTGCTGGACGCAGACCGCGAGGCGATCCTTGGCGTCGAGCTCCACTTCCTTGCCGTCGAGATCGGTGTAGCGGACGGTGACCTCGGCCGGGCGCTCGACATCATAGTAGAGCTCGGGGATGGAGAGGCAGCCTTCCTCGGTGGTGACGGTCTCGTCGGAGTATTTGAGGATCTCGGGGTTGATCATGACCAGCGGCGCGGCCGGCTCGTCTTCCTTGGCGAGGTCCATGACGACGATACGTTTCAGCTCGCCGATCTGCGGCGCGGCAAGGCCAATGCCCGGCGCGTCATACATGGTTTCGAGCATGTCCTTAGCAAGCTGCTTGATGCCATCGTCGATCTTCTCGATCGGCTCTGCAATGGCGCGCAGGCGCTCGTCGGGCAGGATCAGGATGGGGCGCTTGGCCATGAACGTTCAGTCCTTCATCGGGGGTTGCCGCTGAATATGGTATTTCCCGGGCGCCGGTCAACGGCCAGCCGGTTTACGCTCTGTTTACGCCAATTGCGGCGCCGAAGAACAATGCGGGAACAACGGCGTCGAATCGTGTAAGCTGAGGCGATGGATCGAGTGCTTTTCGTCATCGCCGACTTCCCCGTCACGCTTGAGATCGCCGCCTATGCAGCTGTGGGAGTCGTCGCGGCCCTCTTGGTGGCGCTGCTCGTCGTCGTGGTGCGCCAGTCGCGCGCCCGGGCGGAAGAGGCAGAGCAGCGCGCCGAAGAGGCAGCCGCGGCGCAGCTCAAGGCGCAGGAGACCGAGCGCTACATCGCCGACATGGTTCGCGTGCAGTCGGAGATGACCGGCCGGATGCAGACGATGAGCGAGATTTTTGGCTCGCGCACCTCCGACCTGGCACGGCTGGTGAACGAACGGCTCGACAGCCAGGGCCAGCGCATCGGCGCGGTCATGCAGGAAAGCAACGTCAAGACCAACGAGAGCCTGGCGAAGCTCCAGGAGCGGCTGGCGGTGATCGACCGGGCGCAATCCAACATCACCCAGCTCAGCCAGAATGTGGTGTCGCTGCAGTCGATCCTTGCCAACAAGCAGACGCGCGGCGCGTTCGGCCAGGGCCGGATGGAAGCGATCATCGGCGATGGGCTGGCGCAGAACGCCTATGCGTTCCAGGCGACGCTGTCGAACGGCAGCCGGCCCGATGCGCTGGTCTATATGCCGAACGGGGCGCCGTCGCTGGTGATCGACGCCAAGTTCCCGCTGGAGAGCTGGCAGGGCTTTTCCGGGGCCGGCGAAGGCGAGGACCCGCGTTTCGCGGCCAGCCGGTTCCGCACCGACATGGGCGTCCATATCAAGGCGATCTCGGAAAAATACCTGATCGCCGGGGAGACCGCCGACACGGCGTTCCTGTTCGTGCCGTCGGAATCGATCTTTGCAGATCTGCACGAACATTTCGAGGATGTGGTGCAACGGGCGCTGAAGGCGCGCATCGTCATCGTCTCGCCGTCGATCCTGATGCTGTCGATCCAGGTGGTGCAGGCGCTGCTGCGCGACGTGAAGATGCGCGAAGAGGCCTATCGCATCCAGACCGAGGTGCGGGCGCTATTGGCCGATGTCGGCCGGCTGGACGAGCGGGTGCGCAAGCTCCAGACCCACTTCACCCAGGCCGCCGGGGATATCGGCGACATCGTCACCTCGTCCTCGAAGATCGTGAAGCGCGGCGAGCGGATCGAGGCGATGGAGTTCGACGAAGCCCGGCCGGAGCCGCAGCGGCTCGCCGGCGAATAGGCTGCTCACATCGCCTCACAAGCGTGCGAGCGTCATCCCCAAGTCCGGTTGCACGCCTTAGCCTCCCCCCGTCAAACAGGAGGACGGCGAAATGGACGAGAGGGAAGTAACCCCGATCTCGCAGGAGATGATCAATCTCTTCGACGACTACACCCACCTGAGCCTCGACCGCCGCAAATTCATGGACAATCTCGCCAAGCTCGCAGGCTCGATGAGCGCGGCGACGGTGGCGGCAGCGCTGATGGCGTCGAACGCCAAGGCGCAGGGCCTGGTGCCGGAGGACGATGCGCGGCTGGTTACCGAGGACGTGGCCTATCCGGGCGCCAAAGGCGAGATGCGCGGCTACCTCGCCTACCCTGCCGAGGGCGGACCGTTCGGCGCGGTGATCGTGGTGCACGAGAATCGCGGACTCAATGCGCACACCAGGGACGTGGCGCGACGCGTGGCGCTCGAGGGCTTTGTGGCGCTAGCGCCGGACTTCCTCTCCGACCTCGGCGGCACGCCAGCTGACGAGGAGGCGGCGCGGCCGATGTTCCAGCAACTGCCGGCGGCAGATGTCGCAGCCAATGGTGTCGCGACCATCGCCTGGCTGAAGACCCATGCGAAGGGCAACGGCAAGGTCGGCGCCATGGGCTTCTGCTGGGGCGGCGGCACGGTCAATAACCTCGCGACAGTGGCGCCCGACCTCCTCGCGGCGGTGCCCTACTATGGCGGGCAGCCGGATGCCGCGGCGGTGCCCAATATCAAGGCCAAGGTGATGGCGCATTATGGCGGGCTCGATGAGCGGATCAACGCCGGCATTCCCGCCTTTGAGGCAGCGCTGAAGGCCGCCGGGATCGACTACCAGATCTTCATCTACGAGGGCGCCAACCACGCCTTCAACAACGACACCTCGGCCGCGCGCTACAGCAAGGAAGCGTCCGACCTGGCGTGGTCGCGAACGATGGAGCTGTTCCGCGAGGTGCTCGCGTGAGCGCAGCCAGAGAGCGCAGGGACGGGGGTACGCCCCTGCGCCACAAGAAAGCTCGGAGCGCGCCTTCTCCCACCTGGGATAGGCAGCCGGCGATTATTTCCGCCACCGCAGCGGATCGTCGATCGGCCGAGGCAATGGTGGCAGGCCGATATCGCGCCGGAGGCTGTCGGGGAGTTGCGGCTCACGGCGCAGTTTTCCCCAGCGGATCCAGGATAGCAGCCAGTTTCGCCAGCCGGGGCGACGGGCAGCGTCGCGGCGGAAAGCGGGAGCAGTGGTCTCAGATTCTGTCATAGCCAAGCAGGCGCGTGGCGCCTGTCTCCTTGTTACGAGGGGAAGGCGCCAGCGAATGAAAAAGGCCCTGGGCCCGGCGATGTCCGCCGGAGCCTGGGCCTTTGCCTTCGTAGCGATGTGGTTAGAGGTGCGCCGGCAAGCGGCGGCTAAGCCCTATCGTCGGCGCATCACGAAACTCGCAGACATGGCCCATACCTCCATCGACCGCGGCACTGAGCGCTGCGGACAACATGGAAGCTAGGCGGCCTGTCCGCTCGGCGCAAGACCCGCCGCGGCGCGGAGCTAGCTGGCCAGCGCCTGCAGCGGTGGCGGCAGGATGCTGTCGAGCAGCTTGGTCCTGCCCTCGGTAAGCGCAGCGAAGGTCCGGATGTCTTCCGGGCGGCTCAGCAGATAGCCCTGCGCCGTCTGGCAGACCTCGCTCTTGAGGAACGCCAGCTCCTCGGCCCGTTCGACGCCTTCGGCGACAACCGGAACGTTCAAGCCGCTGCCCAGACCCAGTACCGCCCGCACGATGGCGGCCGACTGGTCATTGTTGTCGACGGCGCGGATGAAGGACTGATCGACCTTGATCTTACTGAACGGAAAAGCGCGGAGGTTCGCCAGCGACGAGTAGCCGGTGCCGAAATCGTCCATGGCGATGCGGACGCCGAGCGCCCGGATCTGCCTGAGCGTCGTTACGGCTCGCATCATGTCGCGGATCAGCGCCGTTTCGGTGATCTCCACCTCGAGCCGGGCCGGCGACAGGCCGGTGCTGATCAGCACCTCGTGCACGGTCTGCGCGAAGGTGGGCGAATGCACCTGCACTGCCGAGACGTTCACCGCCACCGAAAGCGGCGACTTCCAGCGCGCCGCTTCGCTGGCGGCGGCACGCAGCACCCACTCGCCGATCTGCAGGATCAGCCCGCTCTCCTCGGCCACCGGCACAAACACCGACGGTGGAATCTCGCCGCGTTCCGGATGCTTCCAGCGCACCAGCGCCTCAAAGCCGGTGACTTCGCCCGACTGGATATCGACCTGCGGCTGGTAGACGAGGCGCAACTGATTGCGCGACACGGCGTGGCGCAGGTCATGCTCGAGCATGCGGCGGTCCCGCACTTCGGCGCCCATGGCGTTCTCGAAGAAGCGGTAGATGCCGCGCCCATCCTGCTTGGCGCGATAGAGCGCCGTGTCGGCATGAGTCATCAGCTGCTCGGCGGTATCGGCGTTGTCAGGAAACAGTGCAATGCCGATCGACGCGGAGATCAGTGCACCGCCGGCCGATTGCTCGTTGTTGCCGCGGAAGCCGTCGAGGATCTGCTCGGCGATGCGACCGGCGCGGGCCGGTGTGCCGATATCCCCAAGCAGCACTGCAAACTCGTCGCCGCCCAGGCGCGCGGCGTCACCGACCCCCTCGATGGCGCCGAGCAGCGCCTGGCCGACGCGCTGCAGCAAGGCATCGCCGGCGGCGTGCCCGAAGAGGTCATTGACCTCCTTGAAGCGATCGAGATCGAGGCAGAGCACGGCGAAGCTCTGCTCGTGACGCCGGGCGTGGCTGATCTCGTCCTCAAGCTTGCGCGAAAAGCTCACCCGGTTGGGGAGGCCCGTCAACGCATCATGGTGGGCGAGGAAGCGGATATGCTGCTCGGCCTGCTTGCGGGCCGAGAGATCGCGGATGGCGATGGCCTGGTGGGGCTGGCCGGCGAAATCCACCTGGCGCAGGATGACTTCGGCGGGCACCGCGCCGAAGCCGGTCTTCAGGTCGGTCTCGACCGCGATGTTGGGTCGCTCGAGCAGCATGGAGCAGGCGGCCGAACCGAGGAACTCCGAAAGCTGCCGGCCGCTGACCGAAGCCTGCGGCAGGTCGACCATGGAGAGAAAGCTCTGGTTGGCGGTGACGATTTCGCCACCGCGCACCACCAAGAGGCCCTCCACCGCGGCATCGGCGAGGCCGCGCATGCGGTCGCTCTCGGCGAGAGTGCGGCGGCGATCGAGCAGGTCGAGGTAGGTACCACCAAGTGCAAACACCAGGATCATCACCGAGACCAGCGCGACGACGATCGATAGCCATTGCGGCGTCTGGTCTTCGGCAGAGACCACCGGGAAGCAGTTCTCCAGCCCCGCTGCTCCCATGGCAGTGAAATGCATGGCGCAGATGGCAAGCGTGAGGAGGATCGTGGCACGGATGCGGTGGCGCAGGGTGTGTCCGTTCACTGCGAAATAGATCGACGCTCCGGCAAGGGCCACGCCCAGCAGCACGGACACGGCGACCAGCGGCGAAGCCCAGGCAATGCCGCCGCCGATCAGCAGCGAGGCCATGCCGGTATAATGCATCAGGGCGATACCGAGGCCGATGACGGCGCCGCCGAGCACGGAATCGGAACGGCGGGTGCCGAGCGCGGCGAACCACAGGCCACCCCCGACGATCGAGATGGCGATGCTGAGAGAAACCAGGGTCAGCGGCAGGTCGTAGCCAACCGGCATGCCGGCATTGAACGAGAGCATGGCGACGAAATGCGTCGCCCAGATGCCGAAGCCGACGGAGAAGGCGGCGACTGCCAGCCAGACCCGTTGCATGGCGCCGGTGGTGCGGCGGGCATGATGGAGCAGGGTAATGCCGGCAAAAGCGGAGAGCGCACAAACCAAAGCCGCCAGGGCCACCAGGCGGAGGTCGTGTTGCTCGAAGAGCGTAGTCAGTACAGTTTGCAAGATGGCGCGTCCTTCTGGAGCCAATGCCACTGCTCTCGGCCCCCACTGGTGAAGGGAGTGTTGCGCCCGCAGCTGTGACTTGTACTTAATCGCTCACGTCTGGAGACGGCGTAAACGGAGGCTTAAGATATGGGCTGAACCCGTCGCTGGGTGTGTGCGTTACTGCTCACTGAGGGAGGCGCCGATGATCTCGAACCATTTTCGCGGCTTGATCGCCGAGGACACGCCGGCCGGCAATGACGGCGACACGCCCGGCTTCGCCCAGCCGGTGAGCCAGACCGAGATCGAAGAGTTGCTCTATGGCGACGACTGGCCGGCGGTCGAGCGGCTGGCGCGGCTGCTGGCGATCCGCGACGAGCTCAGCAACCTCGAAGCGACGGATTTCGGCGATGACGATCCGCGCACCCTGATCGGCGCCATCGACGAAGCGGTCGCCCAGCTCAATGGGCTCGCCGGCGAAGGCATGGACCCGACCTCGGTCGACCACGATCCGGCGGCGCATCGCGAAACGCTGTCCCCCGATTCCGACGAGCTCGAGGCAATCGAGGCCGCGGATGAGGCCTCGCTCGAAGACGAGCCGGAAAGCGCTATCGACAAGAGCCAGTGGATCGACGGCGACGGGTTGGACCGGGGCGAGGGTTAGTCTGGAGCGGACTGCACGCGATTCATCTGTTAGCGCCTCCCTCCCCTCAAGGGGGAGGGACGGCAGATCAGAGTGCGGTGCGCGCCTTCAGCGCCTGGCTGAGCGTGCCTTCATCGAGATAGTCGAGTTCGCCGCCCACCGGCACGCCGTGAGCGAGGCGGGTGATCTTGACGCCGCTGGGGGCGAGGCGGTCGGTGATGTAGTGCGCGGTGGTCTGGCCTTCGACCGTGGCGTTGACGGCAAGGACGATCTCGGAGAACTCCGGGGCGCGGCGCAGCAGCGCATCGATCGACAGATCATCCGGGCCGACCCCGTCGAGCGGCGACAGCACGCCACCGAGCACGTGATACTTCACCGCCCCTACTCCGGCGCGCTCCAGCGCCCAGAGGTCGGCGACATCTTCGACCACGATCAACAGGCCATTGTCGCGGCGCGGATCGGCGCAGATGTGGCAGGGCGAGCGGGTATCGACGTTGCCGCAGGTTTCGCAAACGGTCACCGCCGCAACGGCGCGATCGAGCGCCGCCGACAGCGGGATCATCAGCTGTTCCTTCTTCTTGATCAGCTGCAGCACGGCCCGTCGGGCCGAGCGCGGCCCCAGCCCCGGCAAGCGCGCCAAGAGCAGGATCAGCTGTTCAATCTCGGGTCCGCCGTTGGCCATGTTTGGTGAGCGAACAGCCAATAGCGAGTAGCGAGTAGCGGGCCGTCCCCCTGCTCGTCATTCGCTACTCGCTACTCGCTACTCACTCCTTCAAAATGGAAACTTCATGCCCGGAGGCAGCGGCAAGCCCGCCGTCATTTCCTGCATCTTGGCGTTCATCTCGTACTCGGCCTTGCCCTTGGCATCGTTATGGGCGGCGAGGATCAGGTCCTCGAGCACCGATACATCGTCGGAGACGAGGCTGGGGTCGATCTTCAACCCCTTCATCTCGCCCTTGCCGTTGAGCGTCACCACCACCAGACCACCGCCGGAGCGGCCTTCGACGGTCATCTCGGCGACCTTGTTCTGGAACTCCTCCATCCGCCCCTTCATCTCCTGGGCGGCCTTCATCATTCCCATCAGGTCTTTCATTCGTCGTCTTCCTCATCGCTGTCGCGGACGGCGTCCGCGTAGGCTTCGATCGGTATCTGTTCCTGCTTGACGGTGACGCGCACCGTGGCGCCGGGGAACGTCTCGAGGATGGCCTGCACCAGCGGATCCTGATGGGCCTCCTGGCGCACTGCCTCCTGCCGCTCCTCGCGCTGCTCGCGCATGGTCGGCACGTGCTGGGCGTCGGTCTTGAGGGTGATCATCCACTGCCGGTTGGTCCACAGCTTCAGCCGGGCCGACAGCGTCTGGATGATGCCCGGATCGGCATTTTCGACCAGCGCCACTTCGAGCCGGCCATCGCCGATGGAAACCGGGCGCAGGGACTGCTCGAGCGCAATCTTGACGATGACATCGCGTTTCTCCCCCGCCAGCGCGACGAGCTCGGCGTAGGTGCGCGGGTTGGCGAAGGCCTGCGGGGTAGATTGCGGGATGACCTGCGGCGCCGGAGCGGCATCGAAGCGCGGCGCCACCTCGGGCTGGTATTGGCGAGCGGCGGACGGGCCACCGCTGCCGCCACCATTGCCGCGCGCCACCGGCGCCGATTGCGGCTGGGCCGGAGGCGGCAGGTTGCCGAGTTTGGCGATCAGCTCGTCCGGGGTCGGCAGATCCGACGCATAGGCGAGGCGGACCAGCACCATTTCGGCGGCCTGCAGGGCGTTGCCGGCCTGCTGCACCTCATCATAGCCCTTGAACAGGATCTGCCAGGTACGACTCAGGGCGCGCATGCCGAGCTTCTGCGCCAGCTGGGCGCCGCGGCTGCGCTCGTCGGGCGTCAGCGACACGTCATCGGCGGCGGCCGGGACCACCTTGATGCGGGTGACGAGGTGGGTGAAATCGCAGAGGTCGGCGACGATGGTCTGCGGGTCGGCGCCGGCGTCGTAGAGCTCGCGGAGGTTGGTGAGCGCATCGCCGATGCGGCCGGCCATCAGCGCCTCGAACAGGTCGATGGTCCGCGCCCGGTCGCCGAGCCCGAGCATAGCCTTGACGGTAGCCGTCGTCACCTTGCCGTCGCCGTGGCTGATGGCCTGGTCGAGCAAAGACTGGTTGTCGCGCACCGAGCCCTCGCCGGCCCGCACGATCATCGCCAGCGCCTCGGGCTCGTAGCCGATGTTCTCGCGGGCCAGCAGGTCGATGAGGTGGGCGGTCATCGTCTCGGGCGGCACGCGGCGCAGGTCGAAGCGCATGCAGCGCGACAGGATAGTGACCGGGACCTTCCTGATTTCGGTGGTGGCGAAGATGAACTTCACATAGGGCGGCGGCTCTTCGAGCGTCTTCAGCAGCCCGTTAAAGGCCGCGGTCGAGAGCATGTGCACTTCGTCGATGATGTAGACCTTGTAGGGCGCCGATACGGGCCCGTACTTCACCGAGTCGATGATCTCGCGGATATCGTTGATGCCGGTGTTGGAGGCAGCGTCCATTTCGACCACGTCGACGTGGCGGCCCTCAATGATGGCGCGATCGTGGACACCTTCCTTGTCGAAATCGAGCGTCGGGTGCCGGCCGGTTTCATCCTCGTAGTTGAAAGCGCGGGCGAGGATGCGGGCCGTGGTGGTTTTTCCCACGCCGCGGACGCCGGTGAGAATGAAGGCGTGGTGGATGCGGCCCGACTTGAAGGCGTTCCTGAGCGTCTGCACCATGGCGTCCTGGCCGATGAGCTGGGCAAAGCTCAGCGGCCGGTACTTGCGCGCCAGCACCAGATAAGGCGACTTCGCCGCCGCAACGGCGGGCGCAGGGGGATCGTCGGGGAACATTCCGTCAGCCATGGCAGAGCATATAGCGAGCGCGGGCGCAGATCGCAAAAGCTCATGCCATCAAAGCGGCGATGCGCGGTCAGAAAGATGTGGGAAGTAGGAGGCTGGCAACGACCCGTGAAGGTCTCGTTGGGGCTGCTACCTTCCGGTCCTGACCCGGTTGGCGAGGAACACGTCCGCACCAACCTCCCGTCGCCTATATGGAAGAGGATCGCGGCAAACGCAAGGCCGTGCGGCGGGCGTTCTCACGGGACGGTACCGGGTGCGCAGGGCTCCGGTGTCGACGCGCCGGGACCGAAGACGGCCTGTCGCGCCCCGGCAAACTCGCCACCGCTCTCGAAGGCGATCAGATCGCCGATCGTCGCGCCGTCGAGGCCGAGGTCGCGCCGGAACTCGGGGCTCATCTGGGCGATCTGAGACATGGCGACACGGGCCCGTCGCTTCCGCCACCAGGCTTGCAGCCAGCGTGGGGCTCTCATGATTGCGCGTCCGCGCAGCCGAAGGGGCTTATCGTCTTCATTCGGTTTCTCGTCTTGCTCGCCGCAACGAGGCGGAGCCCCCGCAGGCACCACCATGACGACGCGAGAGGGCCGCCGCTCCCTCCGATCGGATGGGCCGGATGCAACCCGCCCACCTCGATCACCGTTATTGCGCTGGTGCGAAGTGTGGAGGCGGTGATGATCGCCAAGGGCAGCAATGACGAAACCGAGGCGCGGCGCCATATCGCGCTGCTGCAGGGCATGATCCGGCACTGGAACGTCATCGCCGACGAGTACCGCGATGCGGCGCGTGGCCGGGCTCAGGTGAGCGCACAGATGCAGCGCGAAGCCGACCGCACCCACCGGCGCATCCGCGAAGCCCTTGAGCTCTGTGACCGGCTGATCGACAACCTGCCCCCGGGCCACGACATGCGCCGCGACCTGTTCCAGATCGAATGGGCGCTGCAAGCGCTGAGCGAGAGCATCGCCATCTCGGCCGAGCAGATGGGCCCGCGGATCGAAGCCAGCCGAACCGTCGCCGGGCTCAGGTACCTGCTGAGCGCATTGAGGCAGGATGCGGGGCTCGGGGCCTAGAGCACCCGGACCTGATACTCCCCGTCGCTACCCCACCGACCGGTGGAGGTGGCCAAGCGACGGAAAGCCCCTGTCCTACCCTGAACGCATCCCTCAGACCTTGTTAACAAACTGGGGCGCATTCTAAGGACTTCACGAGCCTGAAGGAGGCTTGTCATGTTGAAGTCAGTCCGCGTCCCCCACGAACTCGTCGCGCTCAGCCAGATGCAGCGCGCCAGCATCCGCGAAGTCGGCGCGCCGCTCTACCTGCCAGCGTTCGAGCATCAGATCCTCGAGGCCGAGGCCCGTCGCGAAGAAGACAAGGCCGACGATCTCGACTGGGGCGTCACAGCTGGCGGCCTCACCGTCGGCGCCGACGAGGACGACGATTTCTACTGATACCGTCAGGCCGCTGATGCTGCCTTGTAGACGCCCAGCACGTGGAAGTGGTCGGTGAAGAACTTCAGCTCCTCGAAGGCGAGTTGCACCGACCGATCCGACGGATGTCCCTCGATATCGGCGTAGAACTGCGTGGCGGTGAACGAACCGTCGAGCATGTAGCTCTCGAGCTTGGTCATGTTGACGCCATTGGTGGCGAAGCCGCCCATCGCCTTGTAGAGCGCCGCCGGCACGTTGCGGACGCGGAAGACGAAGGTGGTCTTCACCTTACCGGCATCCGGCGCCGGTTCCTCAGCCTGTTTCGAAATCACCAGGAAGCGCGTGGTGTTGTGCGCCGCGTCCTCGATGTTCTGGGCGAGCACGCTCAAACCATAGACCTCTGCGGCGAACAGCGAGGCAATGGCGCCGACTGACTTGTCGCCCTTTTCGGCGATTTCGCGGGCCGAGCCGGCGGTGTCGACGCCGTTGATGGTCCTGAGCTTGTGCTTGGATATGAACTTGCGACACTGGCCGAGCGCCACGGAAAGCGATTGCACCGCCTTGATGTCGGAGAGGGTCGCACCGGGCACGCCGAGCAGGTTCATCTCGACGCGCAGGAAGTGCTCGCCGGTGATGAACAGGCCGCTATTGGGGAGCAGGTGATAGATGTCGGTGATACGGCCGTAGAGCGAGTTCTCGACCGGTACGACGCCGAACTCGGCATCGCCGTTCTGCACCGCCGCAATGGTATCCTCGAAGGTGGTGCAGGGCAGCGCCTTGTCGCTCGGAAACAGCGCATGTGCCGCCGCGTGGCTGAAGGCGCCGGGCTCACCCTGGAACGCGATCTTTCTGGACATGTACTGGAACTCCGAAGCCGATCTTTTCTCGTCGCGCGGCGAGGCGGAAAGTCCTGCAACTTCTCCTCTCCCCGCGCTGTGCGGCGCCTTAATGCGACCCGGTGCGAGCCAAGTCAATGTTGAGGGAAATCATCCTGTTTCCATAGGAGCAGGATTGCGTGCGGTTGCATCGCACTTCTGCTCCAAGTGGTTGTTTTGTCGCGAGATCGAACCGGAAAGGTCTGCAACCTTTCCTGATCTCGCTCTGTTGTCGCAGTGCGCTTCTGCCCCGTTGCGCCCCATGTGGGGACAGACTATCTTCCGCCCGCGTCGGGACAGGGCTTGAAGCGCCGGGGTTGGCCAGCTATGGCCTATCGCTGTTCCGCCGTTCATCAAACCGGCGTCAAAGGCTAAAGATACCCGCGATGGATTCGTTCGAACTCAACAAGATCATTGGCGCCGTTCTCGGTACCCTCCTGTTTGTCATGGGCGTGGGGTTCCTGGCCGAGGCCATCTACCACCCGATCGAAGGTCGCGGGCCGGGCCTGACCCTGGCCGAGGCAGAGGCTCCTGGCGAGCACGGCGCAGGCGCCGCCGAGCCGGAAGCGCCGGCTGTGCCGCTGGGCGTGCTGCTGGCCAGCGCCGATGCCACCGCCGGCCAGGCCTCGGTGAAGAAGTGCTCGAGCTGCCACAATTTCGGCGAAGGCGAATCCAACAAGACCGGCCCGCTGCTTTACGGCGTCGTCGGCCGCGTCGAGGGCAGCCACGAGGGCTTCTCGTATTCGGACGGCATGCTGGCCCATAAGGCCAATGGCGACACCTGGACCTACGAGAACCTCGATGCGTTCCTGACCTCGCCCAAGACCTACACCCCGGGCACCAAGATGAGCTTCGCTGGCGTCAAGGACCCGCAGGAACGCGCCAACATCCTCGCCTACCTGCAGACGTTGTCGCCGACACCGGTGCCGTTCCCGGCCGCGGAAGCTGCTCCGGCGGCTGAAGGCGCAGCCCCCGCCGAGGGCGCCGCCGCTCCGGCTGAAGGCGCCGCTGCGCCGGCCGCGGAGGCCGCACCTGCTGCTGAAGCTCCGGCCGCCGAGGCGCCGGCGGCAGAAGCGCCGGCTGCCAGCCATTGATCCTCGACTGAGGTCCGTTTGATTTCCGAGCCGCGCCCCTGGTGCGGCTCGTTGGTTTTTGGGAAGACGACCGATGACCTTGCTGCTGCACCTCGCCGATTTCAACGAGCGGCGCTGGGCCGACGGCTTCGCCGCCGCCCTGCCCGGCCGCAAGGTGGTGACGCGCGCCGACAGCTATGATCCGGACGAGGTGGAGTACATCTTCATCTGGAAGCCGAAACCCGATGCGTTCGAGGGTCTGCACAAGCTCAAGGCGATCCTGTCGCTGGGCGCCGGCGTCGATGCGCTGCTGCGCAACCCGTCGCGCCCCAGGGACGTGCCGATCGCCCGCTTCATGGACGAGGACCTGACGCAGCGGATGAGCGACTATGTCGTCTCACAGGTCACCATGCACCAGCGGCTGCTGACGCGCTTCAAGCGCGACCAGGCGAAAAAGCAATGGCGGCAGCTCTACCCGGCGCCGGCCTGGGATGCGACCGTCGGCATCATGGGCCTTGGGGCCCTCGGGCTCGACGCTGCCCGGCACCTCAAGGTATTCGGCTACAAGCTTCGCGGCTGGAGCCGGACCGCAAAAGACGTCGAGGGCGTCGAAGTCTTCACTGGGCCCGAGCAGTTCGAGACGTTCCTTGCCGGCACCGACATCCTCGTCAACCTGCTGCCGCTGACGGCGGAGACGCAGGGCATCCTCAACTACGACACGTTCAGCAAACTGAAGCGCGGCGGCATCGACAACGAAGGCCCGGTGGTGATCAACGCGGCGCGCGGCGGGCACCAGAAGGAAGCCGACATCGTCCGGGCGCTGGGTGACGGCACGCTGAAAGCGGCGAGCCTCGACGTGTTCGAAGTCGAGCCGCTGCCGCAGGAGTCGCCGCTGTGGGAGATGGACAATGTCTACATCACCCCGCACATCGCCGCCGCCTCCAGCGAGCGGACCGGCGTCGCCTACTTCTCCAAAGTGATCAAGGACCACGAAGCCGGCCTGCCGCTGCCCAACGTGATCGACTTCAGCCGGGGGTATTGAGGGCAGCGCTGCCTTCCGTTCACTCCCGCCTTCGCCACCCACACCGGCGTCATCCCCGCGAAAGCGGGGACCTCCGTTTGCGATGGTGCAGGCTGCGAGGTTCCCGCTTTCGCGGGAATGACCCGGTGGTTGGCGGAGAGCGAGGTCGTTACAGCTTCAGCTCCCAGTACTCACCGATAAGGTCCTTGCCGAAGCTGTGGTGCGGTTTGCTCTCGGTGAGGGTGAAGCCGGCATTGGCGTAGAGCTTTCGCGCGGCAATGAGACTGGCCTGGGTCCACAGCCGGATCTTCGCATAGCGCTTGTCACGGGCGTGGCGGACGACCTGGTCGACGAGGAGCTTGCCCACCCCAAGGCCGCGCGCGTCGGGCTCGACATAGAGCAGGCGCAGTTGCGCTACGCCCTGCCCGGCATCGACGACAAACACCGAACCAATGATCTTGCCATCGCGTTCGGCGATCCAGCAGCCCTCGGTCGCCGGATCGAAGTCCTGCAGGAACTTGCCGCCGATCTCGGCCGCCAGCGCCTCATAGCTGCCATCCCAGCCGAACTCACCAGCGTAGAGCTGGGATTGCCGGGCGACGACATGCGCGACATCGCCGATGCGATGCGGCCTCAGGATGATGGAGGCCCCGCTATCCTCGCGGTCGAGGATGCGGGCAATAGTCTGCATGGCAGAGACCAGCTCACGTCGCTCGGTTTCGGACAAGGGTGTGATCAGATCGGCGATGGCGCCATCGGCCGCTGCCTCGACCCTGGCGGCGGCCCTGTCGCCGTCAGGGGTGAGCGCCAGCTGGTTGCGGCGCCGATCCGAGATACTGGGCGATACCGCCACCAGCCCCTCGGCGACGAACTTCTGCAGCATGCGGCTCAAATAAGCGGGGTCGACCCCCATGGACCGCGCCAGGTTGGCGCCATTGGTATGGCCGGCCGCGGCGAGCTCATAGAACAACCGACTCTCGGCCGGGCTGTAATCGGTTTTCGAGTAATGCTCATCGAACAGCCCCAGCCAGCGCGCGAAGGCGCGGTTGAAGCGACGAATCTCGGCAATCTGCTTGTCATCCATCATGGATGACAGTGGCGCCGATATCGTTGATTTTGTCAACTATACCGTTGCTTGAGGTAACCGTAGACAGCACGGATGCCCTGGTCGGTGCCACCGAAAGGCCGGCCGGGCCTGGCCTCGGGGGCCCAGCCGTAGATATCGAGGTGCACCCAGGCCTTGGCCTGTTTGACGAAGCGCTTGAGGAACAGGGCCGCGGTGATCGAACCGGCGAAGGGGCTGGCGCCGGCATTGTTCACGTCGGCGATCTTGGAGGAGATCATCGCATCGTAGGGCGCCCAGAGCGGCATCTGCCAGAGCGGATCGTCGGACGCGGCGCCGGTGGCCATCAGCTCACGGGCCAGTGCGTCATCGGTCGAATAAAGCGGCGGCAGGTCGGGGCCGAGCGCCGAACGGGCGGCGCCGGTGAGCGTCGCCATGTCGACGATGAGGTCCGGGCTTTCTTCGTCGGCGAGCGCCAGCGCATCGCCGAGGATCAGCCGGCCCTCGGCATCGGTGTTGCCGATCTCGACGGTCGAGCCGTTGCGGGCGCGCAGGATATCGCCGGGGCGAAAGGCCGGGCCGGAAATGGCATTCTCGACGATCGGGATCAGCACACGCAGCCGCACACGCAGTCCGGCATCGATGATGGCGTGGGCGAGGCCGAGCACGTTGGCAGCGCCACCCATATCCTTCTTCATCAGCAGCATGCCGGCCGACGGCTTGATGTCGAGGCCACCGGTATCGAAGGTAACGCCCTTGCCGACCAGCGTGACCTTTGGATCCTTCGCCTTGCCCCAGCTGAACTCGACTAGCCGGGGAGCCTCGGCGGCGGCGCGGCCGACGGCGTGGATCATCGGGAAATTCTGCTTCAGCAGCTCATCGCCGGCGATCACCTTGAGGTCCAGCTTGTGACGTTTGCAGAAGGCCCGGATCTCCTTCTCGAACGCCTCCGGGCCAAGGTCATTGGCCGGCGTGTTGATCAGGTCGCGCGCCAGGTAGGCGGCGTCGACCAGGCGATCGACCTCTGCTGCATCCGCACCCTCGACCGGCTCCAGCACCACCGGATCGCGCGGCTTGCGATAGCGATCGAAGCGATAGGCGCCGAGGCGGAAAGCGACGGCGGCGAGCGTGGGATCGCCGAAGCTGCCGGCGAGCTTGTACTTGCCCGGCTCCAGCGCTGCCGCCGCCTGCCCGAGAAGCAGGGCCGGGCGATCGTCGGGTTTGCCGAGACCGAACAGGTGACCACCGAGCCCACCCCCCTCCCCCGGCAGCGCCAGCAGACGTCCGCGCTGGCCGGTGAAACCATTGGCCTTGGCCCATTGCAGGTCGGCCGCCGTCAGGGTGGCGGGCAACGCCTCCTGCTCCACGGCGATGAGCGGCAGCGACTTCGACTTGGCCATTTCGGAGTATCCGTTGCGAGGGCGAGAAGCATTGCTTACGCCGCGGTCGCAGCCGTGGCAACGGTTCGGAAGCCGTACCTTAACCCCCTATTAGGGTTAATCAATTATTGCTGCATTGTGGGCTCGGGAATTGCCAGTTGCATTGCCCAGAGGAAGTGTTTCGTGTCGCTCCGCCTGATCCAGAACAAGCTTAAGCCGCTGCGCGCCCTCATGTTGGTGAGCGTGGCCGCCCTGGCGCTTTCCGCCTGCGCTTCGAACCCGATGACCACCGGCAGCATCGGCGGCGACCAGGCGGGCCAGCCGATGGACAGAAAGCAGCAGGCACTGGCGCAACTCGCCGCGCACTATAAGAAGTCGCCAGGCGACCGCTCGGCGATCATCTACTACGCCGCCGCTCTCAGGGCGAACGGCCAGAACGAACAGGCGGTGGCGGTGCTCGAAAACGGCGTCGCCAAGTTCCGCGACGACCCCGAAATCCTCACCGGCTACGCCAAGGCGCTGGTCGCGACAGGACGCTTCGAGCAGGCGCTCAACGTCGTCGAACGGGCGATCAATCCGACCTCGCCCGACTGGAACGCGCTGATGGTGAAGGGCGCGATCCTTGACCAGAGCGGTCGCAACAAGGAGGCCCGCGCGGCTTATGGCCAGGCGCTGAAGATTGCACCCGACCAGGCGTCGCTGCACGCCAATCTCGGCCTCTCCTACTCGATGACCAACGAACTCGACAAAGCCGAAGCGGAACTCCGTATCGCGGTGAAGCTGCGCGGCGCCAACAGCCAGATCCGGCAGAACCTCGCGTTGGTGGTTGGGCTGCAGGGGCGGTTCGACGAGAGCCGCGCGCTGTTTGCGGCGGAGCTGCCGGCCGACCAGGTGGAGGCCAACATGAGCTATATCCGGGCGCTGCTGACGCAGCAGAACCGCTGGGATGCGGTGAAGAACTCCGGGTGAGCCCCTCACCCATTCCGACCAAAGCAAAGGGCGCCGCAACGGGCGCCCTTGTCGTTTCCGGCATCCGGGCGTCGGCTCAGCCGCCGCCGTTGATGAAGCTGTTCGCGAACACACGGATCATCGCGGGAGACAGGATGATGATGAACAGCACCGGCAGGAAGAACACGATCAGCGGCACGGTGAGCATGGGCGGCAAGGAGGCGGCCTTCTTTTCGGCCTCCATCATACGGGCTTCGCGCCCTTCCTCGGCCATGACGCGGAGGGCCGAGCCGACGGAGGTACCGTGGCGCTCGGCCTGGATCAGTGCCTGCATCACCGACTTGACGTTGTCGAGGCCGGTACGGCGGCCGAGGTTTTCGAAGGCGCGCGTACGATCCTCGAGGAAGGAGAGCTCGGCGGTGGTCAGCGTCATCTCCTCGGAGAGCTCGATACTCTGCGCGCCAATCTCCTTGGCGACCCGCTTCAGCGCATGCTCCACCGACATGCCGGCTTCGACGCAGAGCAGCACCAGGTCGAGCGCATCGGGCCACGAGCGCTTGATCGACTTCTGGCGCTTGACGGTCTGGTTCTTGAGCAGGACGGACGGCAGGTAGGCGCCGATCAGCCCGATGCCCAGTGCGTAGACAGCATTCAGCCAGAGCGGCTTGTCAGCGAAAACCACCAGGCTGAGGTAGGCGAAGGCGATGACAAAAAGCGCCACCGGCGTAACGAAACGCAGGAACAGGTAGGTGGTCATCGCCGCCTGCCCGCGATAGCCGGCCCGGGACAGCTTCTCGGCGGTGCTGTCGTCCATGAACGCCTTTTCGAGCGAGAAGCGCTCGACGACGTTCTTCATGTAATCGCGGCCGGCGGCTTGGCGGATGGTTCGGGTCTGCTGGTCGGTGCTTCCGCTACCGCCGCGGAGGCGTGCCATCTCCTCGGCCCGCATCTTTTCGCGCTCGAGTGCGACGCGGCGGATGCGCTGGCGCATCTGCGAGCCGCCTGAAAAGAAGGTGGCGCCGATGGAGAACACCACGGCAGCGGCCGCCACTGCGGCCAGCACTGCGACCAGGAACTGCGTGTTGGTCAGCGTCGCGACGAGATTTTCCATCGCCGGCCCCTAGATATCGAACTGGATCATGCGGTTCATGATGAACCCGCCGAGGAACATCATGATGGCAGCGATGCCGAGCATGAGATTGCCGATCGGCGTCTCGATCAGCGGCAGCAGGTAGGTGGGGGTAGTCAGCGACACGAGAAAGGCGACGAGGATCGGCAGCGAGCCGATGATGCCGGCCGAGGCCTTGGCTTCGGCGGACATCGCCTTGACCTTGGCCTTCATCTTCTTGCGGTTGCGCAGCACGCGCGCCAGGTTGCCCAAGGCTTCGGAGAGGTTGCCGCCGGCTTGTGCCTGCACGGTAATGACGACGACGAAGAAGTTGACTTCCGGCAGCGGCACGCGATCGTAGAGGGTGACTACCGCTTCCTGGATGGTCTTGCCCACCGCCTGCTGGTCGAGAATGCGCTGGAAGTCCGACTTGATCGGCTCCTTGGCTTCCTTGGCGACCAACCGCATCGAGTCGTTCAGCGGCAGACCGGATTTCACGCCGCGCACGATGGCTTCGACGGCATTGGGCAACTCGTCGAGGAAGGCGTTCTGATACTTCTTGCGACGACGGCCGACATACATGCGCGGCAGCAGGTAGCCGCCGGCCACCGAAAAGATCAGGCAGTAGATCAGTTCGAGCTGCAGCACGAAGCAGAGCACAAAGACGATGACGCCGAAGATCACCGAGTTGCGGATGAAGGCGCCCTTCTTCAGCTTCATGCCGGCCTGATAAAGCTGGTCCTGCAGCGGGACGTGCTTCTTCTTGCGCTCCAGCGCCACGGTCTGGGCGCGCAGCGTCTGCTGGATTTCCTTGCGGCGGGTATCGCGGTTGCGCGTCGCATCAGCGTTGCGGCGGTTAGCCTGGATGTCGCCCTGCAGCGCCTTCATGCGCTTGTTGGCGCGATCACCGCCCAGCATGGCCGGCACCAGCGCGAATCCGGCGGCTCCCACGGCGACGGCAGCGAGCAGGGCGAAGATCAGCGGGGTCATCGTTGGGGCCTATGCACCGAGGATCTCGTGCTGTTCGACGTTGGACCTCTCCAGCGCCTCGACGAGATTGGCTTCTTCGTTGAAGTAGCGGGCGCGCTCGGTGAAGTTCGGCTTGGTGATACCGGTCGAGCGGTGGCGGCCGAGCAGGTTGCCGTTCGAGTCTTCGCCGAGGATGTCGTAGAGGAACACGTCCTGGGTGACGATGACATCGCCTTCCATGCCCAGCACCTCGGAGATGTGGGTGATGCGGCGCGAGCCGTCGCGCAGGCGGGCGGCCTGCACCACCACATCGATCGATGAGACGATCATTTCGCGGATGGTACGGCTGGGCAGCGAATAGCCGCCCATGGTGATCATTGATTCCAGACGCGACAGCGCTTCGCGCGGGCTGTTGGAGTGGAGCGTTCCCATCGAGCCGTCGTGGCCGGTGTTCATCGCCTGCAGCAGATCGAACGCCTCGGGCCCGCGCACTTCGCCCACGATGATGCGCTCGGGACGCATACGCAGGCAGTTCTTGACCAGGTCGCGCATGGTGATCTCGCCCTCGCCCTCGAGATTGGGCGGGCGGGTCTCGAGGCGCACCACGTGCGGCTGCTGCAGCTGCAGCTCGGCCGAGTCCTCGCAGGTGATGACCCGCTCGTCTTTCTCGATGAAGCCGGTAAGGCAGTTGAGCAGGGTAGTCTTGCCAGAGCCGGTACCGCCGGAGATCAGGATGTTGGCGCGGACCCGACCAAGGATGCGCAGCACCTCGGCGCCTTCAGGCGAGATCGAGCCATATTTGACGAGCTGCTGCAGGGTCAGCTTGTCCTTCTTGAACTTACGAATGGTGAGCGCGGCGCCATCGATGGCGAGCGGCGGGGCGATGACGTTGACGCGCGAGCCGTCAGGCAGGCGGGCGTCGCAGATCGGAGAGCTCTCATCGACGCGGCGGCCGACCTGGCTGACGATGCGTTGACAGACGTTCATCAGGTGCGCGTCGTCGCGGAAACGCACATTGGTGAGCTTCACCTTGCCGCCGACCTCAATGTAGCATTTCTGGCTGCCGTTCACCATGATGTCGGCGATGTCGTCGCGGGCCAGCAGCGGCTCGAGCGGGCCGTAGCCGAGCACGTCATTGCAGATGTCCTCGAGCAGGTCTTCCTGCTCGGAGATCGACATGATGATCGACTTGAGGGCAATGATCTCGGCGACGATATCGCGGATTTCCTCGCGCGCCGCTTCCTGGTCCATGGTCGCGAGCTGGCTGAGATCGATCGAGTCGATCAGCGCGTTGAAGATCGCCGACTTGGTCTGGAAGTACTCCTTGTCGCGCGCCACCGCCTCGGGACTGCGCACGTCGAGCACGCCGCCATCGTCGCCACTGCGTTTGTTGTCAGCAGCGCGCGCTACGTCCTGACGGGGCGCGGCGGGGACAAGCGGAGCGGCCGCCGGGCGCGCGGCCTGCGCGGCGCCGGGAGTGTTGCCTCCGAAACTGGTACGCTTGCCGAACATCTAGGACTGGCCTTTCAGGCGCGCTTCTTGATGAAAGACGGGAGTTTGAGCCCCGGCTTCTTGGAGGCACTTTTCTCGGGGGCGTTGCGGCCGGTGACGTGCAGGCCGATCAGGCGGAACACTTCGTTGGCGCGATTGTTGGCGGCGACCTCGGCGACCATCTGGCCGTTATTGGCGGCCGTACCGAATGTGGCGGCGTCGAAGCCGATCTGGCCGAGCAGCTGGCACTCGACCGAGGCGGCGAACTCATTGGCCGCGATCTCGGGACGCCGTGGCATGCCGACCTTGTTGATGACGAGCAGCGGCTCGCTCTCGGCGGGACGCAAGGCCTTGATGGTGTCCGACAGGTTCTTGGCGTTCCTCAGATTCGCCAGATCGGGCTCGGCGACGATGATCACCTCATCGACGGTCGCGATGGTGTGGCGGACCCAGGCGCTCCAGATGTGCGGGATATCGAGGATAACGATCGGCGTGGACTTCTGGCTCAGCTCGACGATCTGCTCAAACTCGCGCTCCTCGAAGTCGAAGGTGCGGTCGAGCACCACGGGCGCGGTGAGCAGGTTGACGTGATTGGCGGCCTTGCTGGCCAGCCGGTCCAGCATGGTCTGGTCGAGCTTGGCGTTGGAGCCGATGGCGTCGGCGATACCATGCGGCGGATCCTGGTTGAAATTCAGCCCGGCGGTGCCGAAGGCGAAGTCGAGATCGAGGATCAGGGTGTCCTGGCGCAGCGTCTGGCTGACAGCCCAGGCGACATTGTGCGCAACGGTGGAGCCGCCGGCACCGCCCTTGGCGGAGATGAAGCCGATGGTGCGGCCAATGGGCGCCGCGCCCTCGGCGGCGAACAGCTCGCTGATGGCGGAGACGATCGACTGGGCCGACGCCGGCAGGACGATGTACTCGGAAACGCCCGAGCGGATGAGCTCGCGATAGAGCAGCACGTCGTTGATGTGCCCAAGCACGATCAACCGGGTCGAGGCATCGCAAACCTCGGCGAGGCGCTCCAGCGCACCGGGGATTTCCTCCGGCTGCAGCGAGGTCTCGACGATGATGAGGTTCGGCGTCGGGTTCGAGCGATAGGTCTCGATGGCGCCATCGAGACCGCCATTGTGGGTGGTCAGCGCCACCTTCGACATGCGCCGGTCGTGCACCGCAGATTCGACCAGTTGCGCCGTCTGGGAGTGTTCGCAGAAGGCCTGGATGGTGATGCGCGGGATCAACCGCGTTCCGGCAGCGATCTCGATCGCGGGTTCGTCAGCCTGCCTGGCGTTGTCGCGGGAGAGGAAACTCATGACTGCTACACTCCATCAATCCAGCAGGAAGCCGACGGACCCGTCATAGCTGCCGCGGGTGCCCGCAGGCCCGACGCCGTACATCGTCTCGATGTGGCCCAGGAAGATTGCCTCGGCGTCGTTAGCAAACTGCATACGATCGGTTGGCAATTCGGGTTTCTTAGTGGTCGGCTGGGCGAGATAGGGAGTGACCAGGATCACCAGCTCGCTTTGCGAGCGGATAAAGTCACGCGAGCGGAACAGCGCACCCAGGATCGGGATATCGCCGAGCCCCGGCAGACGATGGATCTGGGTGCGGGTCTTGTCCTCGATCAGGCCGCCGATCGCGAGGGTCTGGCCGGTGCCGATCTCGACCGAAGTCTTGGCGGTGCGTCGCTTGATGCCGAGCAGAGTCGAGCCACCGACGGTGATGCTGCCCTCGGTGCTCAGCTCACTGCTGGTGGTATCGACGGCAAGCGCGATATTGCCGTTGGACTTGATCGTCGGGGTAAAGGCAAGCTTGACGCCAAAATCCTTGTATTCGACCGCCACTTTGCCGTCCGTGACGCTGGTCGGCACAGGGAACTCGCCGCCGGCGAAGAAATCGGCGCTCTGCCCCGACATGGCGGTCAGGATCGGCTCTGCCAGGGTGCGGGCGGCGCCGCGCTGCTCCATGGCGCGGATCTGCGCATCGATGCTGAGGGGGCCGATATCGAGGCCAACCTCGAGGCCGTTGTTGCTGAACAGGTTGGAGGCGCCACCGATCGGCTGCGAGCTGATAAGTTTGGTGGTGAGCCCGCCACTGGAGTAGCTGCCGGTCAGGTCGATGCCGAACTGTTTGGCGAGACTGCGGTTCACCTCGGCGACCGTGACCTTCAGCATCACCTGTTGCGGGCCGGCTACCGCGATCACGCTGGTGACATTATCAGCGCCCCCGGCGAACTGCCCGGCGATCGCCAGCGCCTTGTCGGCATCGTCGGTACTGCCGGCGTTGCCCGACAGTACGACACGGTTGACGACGGCACCGTCCGCGTTGGTCAGCGTGACCGCCTCAACCTGGATGTCCGAGTTGGGCATGATCTTGCTGTAGGTTTCGCGCAGGACCGCGGCGACGTTGGAACCGCCGGTGCTGGCGGCGCCGGTGGTGCTGACATCGACCACGACAATGGTGCGGCCGGCGCCGTCGAGGAAGAAGATGTTGGTGTCGCCAGAACTCACGGCCTGGATAACGGCGCGGCGCTTGTTGCGCAGGATGGCGTTGGCAACGCCCGGCTGCGACACGATCACCTCCTGCGCGTCGACCGGCAGGTCGATGATCATCGACTTGTTGATGCCGATGCTGACCGGCTGCGTCGAGCCGAAGCCGCTGGCGCCGATGCGCAGGTGATTGGAATCGGCGCCATACGCCTCGCCAAGACCCAGCGGGGCGAGCCCAAGCGCGGCGCCGATCAGCGCGGCGGCCGCCATCAGGCGCAGAGTGCTGGCCCTGAGAGAGCGCGGAGAACGGGTGGTGAGAGCCGGAGACATCACGTAATCCTCACGCATCATTGCACCTGCTCTTCTGAGCTGGTGTCGTCGAAGGACGCCTGGGCAACATTCGGGCTGGAACCGGGCATCACGTCGCTGCCGATGCCGAAGCGGATCATGCGGACGGCGCGGCTGCCCTGCAGATCATCCCCAGGGGATGGCTTGAAGTCGGCAATCGAGCGGAGCGCCACCGAGAGGACGCCGATCTTGGAGGCGTTGATGATCGCCTCGCCCTGGGCCGGGGTCAACTCGAGGGTTGCGATAGTGCCGCCCTGGAAGACGTCGGCCTTGGGGTTTTCGGGGTTTGCCTTCTCGCCGGTAGTGCCGGTTTCGCCAAGCCGGGTGCCGATGGCCAGCACCTTGACGTTGGAGAGGATGGTCTGGCTGATGCCGCCGCGGCTGAGCACAATGTCGACGCGGTCATTGGGGAGCACGAAGCCGCCGGCCGCCGCGTCGGCGCTGACCGGCACGGAGACGCCGCGCATGCCCTTGGTCAGCACGGCCGAGAGATAGCCCTGGTCGGAGTGCACCAGCTTCTTGTCGATGATCGGCTCGCCCGGGAAGAACTCGAAGCGAGCGACGGCGTCGAGCAGCTTGGTGGGCGCATCGGGCAGCACGGCTTCGCTGATATATTCGGGACGGACGGCGAACTCCGGCCATTCCTGCCACTCGATGGTTTCCGCCGTGATCCGCTGGCCGACGCCAATGGGGGCCTTGGCCACCAGCACCTTGGCCTTCTTTTCCTCGATGACCTGAGTTGGCCCCTCGACCACCACCTGCTGCGGCGCCGTGCCGCGCATGGCCAGGAAGGCTGCGAGCCCGCCTGCCAGAAGCGCAACGACCAGCAGGATGATACGCGAGACTCCCATCGCCCCAAACTCCACATGCCGGGCCCGAAGGAACCCCGCTACTCTTGCGGTCGACTATCGCGGCAAAGGGTCAAAGTTTGGTTAATCTTTGCTTGCCGAAGACGGTTAACGAATAGTTTCGAAGTCTTCAGCCGACGAGGCGCTGGAAGATCAGGCTGCCGGGATAGACGAGCAGGCCGGCGGCCGCCAGTGCGATACCATAGGGGACGCCGGTTTTGCTGTCGTGCAGCCGATCGATCCACAGCACCTGCTTGAGCTGCAGTGGCAATGGCCAGCGACGAACGGCCAGCAGCGACAGCGTCAATGCCCCACCGAGCAGCGACGCGAAGAGGAGGTAGGCCAGCATGCTTTCGAAGCCGAACCACAGGGTGGTCGCGGCGATCAGCTTGGCATCGCCACCGCCGATCCAGCCCAGGGCGAAAAAGCTGAATGACACTGCCAACACCAGCGCCGCCGCGGCGACATGCATGCCCAGCAGTTCGAGGGAGAAGCCGGCGAGCAACGCGATAGCGAGGAACGAGCCGACGAGCAGCAGCACCAGCTTGTTGGAGATCCGCATGGTTAGCAGGTCCGAGGAAGCCGCAAAGGCCATCAACAGCGGAAACACGAGCATGGCGGGAAGGGTGATGAATGCGGGCATCGGTGGTCGGCGGTTTGCGAAAGCGCCGGACGCCCGGGCCAAGGACAGTGTGGCGGACATATGGTTAAGAAAGCCAGAATGCAGAAGGGGACCCCCGACGGGGTCCCCTTCGAACTTCTAGCCCCGAGGAGTATCAGGGGGTAGCCGGGGGATTAGCCGGGGGGGCAGCGCCGCCTGGGACGGCAACAGTGCCGAGACGGTTGGAGATCCCCTGGAACAGGTTGGACAGGTTACCACCGAGGGCGGTGGCTGCCACGATGATGGCGACAGCGATGAGCGCGGCAATCAGGCCGTACTCGATCGCAGTAGCGCCGGACTCGTCATTCACGAAACGAGCGACAGTGTTCATTTTTTGGCTCCTTGCACACGTCATTCTGTGACTGCATCAAGTGATGCGTCAGCACCGTTCGATACGTCACACATCGAACATGGCCTCACGCTAGGCGGCGCGGATTGAAATTGAGTTAATTGTCGAAGCCCGAGCGCCCCGGTTTACAAGGGTTTCCGGCATGCTGAGCAGATCGTTAAAGCAACCTGCAAAATTGTTCCTAGTGCCGGCAAAGTAATACGCGAGGAGCGACCGGCCACACCGATCGCTAACGACCGCGGCCGGCGGATGCGGAACGGCACTCGGCCATTTGCGAATTCTTCACCATTCCGCGCAACACTCCATTTGCCATAGCATACCTCCCGCCAAGGGCCCGTCATGCCGTTTCGTCCCAGTATCGCCGCCCTTGCCATCCTCTCGGTGCTCGCCAGCTCTGTCGCCGCGCTGGCTGAAAGCGCCCCGGTGACGGTGAAAGTAAACATGGCGCGCATCCTCAGGATCAATGCCCCGGCGGCGACGGTGATCATCGGTAACCCCGGCATCGCCGATGCCGCCATCCAGGATCCGCAGACCCTGGTGCTGACCGGCAAGAGTTATGGCCAAACCAACCTGATCGTGCTGGACGCCCAGGGAAACCCGATTGCCGACACCCTGATCGAAGTGGTGCAGGAGCAGGCTGGCCTCGTAACCGTGTTCCTGGGCGAGCGGCGGACCAGCATGGCGTGTGAGCCTATATGCCAGCCGATCATCATGCTGGGCGACGACAAGGCATACACCATCGAGAAGATCGAGACGGCGGATGCGGTCGAAACCGCAGCGAACTAACTGCCGGTTAACCAAGCCGCTGCATCGCATGCAAATGTGGCGCGGGCACTAACCAATCACTAGGTAGGAACCGCTAGTTTCCGTCGGCGAATGGAAACTTCAGGGCCGCATGTCTCAACGCTCCCGATGGCTGAGAAAGCTGATGTCGCCGGCAATCCGCCGGGCGCAGGCTTTTGGCCGGAACGATAGCGGCGTGACGGCGATCGAGTTCGGCCTGCTGGCGCTGCCGTTCTTCACCATCATCCTGGCAATCGTCGAGACGGCCCTGGTTTTTATCGCCGGCCAGATCCTCGACAGCGCCGTAAACGACTCGTCGCGGCTGATCCGCACCGGCCAGGCGCAGAATGGCACACCCGCCTACAATGCCGAGGCGTACCGCGAGGCCATCTGCGACGGGCTTTACAGCATGTTCGATTGCGATCTGGCCGACGACAAATTGCGGGTCAGCGTGACGGTAGTCTCCGATTTTGGCGCCGTCGCCCTCGGTTACCCGCTGAAGACCGGCGAGGACTGCAAGGAGGACAAGTGCGACTGGACGCTCGTCGACGACTACAAGCCCGGCAAGGGTGGCGACGTGGTGCTGGTGCAGGCCTATTACAAATGGCCTACTGTGGTGAACCTGCCGGGCTTCAATTTCCAGACGCTGCCGGACGGCACCCGCTTGCTGGGTGCCTCGCGGGTATTCCGCAACGAGCCGTTCGTCTGCGCGAGTTGCACATGATCCGCCGCCTGCAGCAGTTCCGCGACGACATCCGGGCCGTCGCCGCAGTGGAATTCGCACTGATCCTGCCGCTGCTGCTGACCCTCTATCTCGGCACCATCGAAGCGGCGACGCTCTATTCGGCGGACCACAAGGTGGCGACGGTCGCGAGCACGATGGCCGATCTCGTATCGCGCGAAAAGGGCACGATCTCGACGACGACCCTCGACAAGTACTTTCTCGCGGCCGAAACCATCATGACCCCGTATACCACCTCAGGATTGGCGCAGGTCGTCTCGTTGCTCAGCATCAACGCCGACGGTGTGGCCACGGTGGCGTGGAGCCGGGCGCACGGCGCCGCAACAGCGCGTGAAGCGACCAGCGCGTTCCCGCTGGACGCCACCGCCAAGATCAATGTGCTGGCTCGCGGCGCCAACGGCTGGCTCGTGGCCTCCGAGATCACCTACCCGCACCAGCCACTTTTTGGTCTCGTCATCTCAAGCACGATCACGCTGAAGCACACGCAGTACTTCCTGCCGCGCTTCAAGGGGGAGATCGCGCTGGAGTAGCCAGCGGCGGCTTGCCGAGGCAGTACGGGCGTGCCATAGCCCGGCTCACGTTCCCCAGAGCGCTTCACCGTTTCACAGAAACGTCGAAACGCCAGAGCGTTTCGCGGAAACGCCTGAGGTCATTGGTTTTGTCGCGCTTTCGCACGGCAAAGTCTGCAACTTTCCCTGCAAGCGCTCTACGAGGCCAGCCCAATGCAAGATACCCTGATCCCCGTCTTCGACCTCGGCGGCGTGTTCGTCGACTGGAACCCGATGTACCTGTTCCGCAAGCTCTTCGAGACCGAAGAGGAAGCGCAGTGGTTCTGGGACAATATCTGCACCAAGGACTGGAACCTCGAGTTCGACGCCGGCGACATCTTCGCCGAGGGCGTGGCCGAGCTCATCACCCGCTATCCGCGCTACTGGCGCGAGATCCAGGCCTTCGATCTCAGGTGGAAAGAGACGGTCGGCGAGTTCATCACTGGCACCATCGATATCCATAACGAGCTGATCGCCGAGGATATTCCGACCTTCGCCATCACCAACTTCTCGTGGGAGAAGTGGGTGAGCTGCTTGCCCGAATGGCCCTTCCTCGAAAAGTTCGACGGCGTCGTGGTGTCCGGGCTCGAGGGGCTGGTGAAGCCCGATCCGCGACTCTACCGGGTATTCTGCGAGCGCTACGGCCTTGCGCCGGAGAGCTGCGTATTTATCGACGACAGCGAGCCGAACGTGATCTCGGCCCGCAAGTTCGGCATGCACGCGATCCACTTCACCGACCCGAAGTCGCTCCGCAAGGAGCTGATCGGGCTGGGGCTGCCGCTGAAGAAGTAAGGGGCCGTTTGGACTACTGCGGCTTTGACTGCCCCCTCCACCACCCTTCGGGTGGTCCCCCTCCCCCGCCGCGCGGG
>Ga0209902_100482_pt1 | contig 41423 bp, 42 predicted proteins | sample FECB27metaG_FD_188304 | JGI IMG/M metagenome (GOLD analysis project Ga0209902, IMG submission 188304) | Cyanobacterial communities from the Joint Genome Institute, California, USA - FECB-27 (SPAdes) (version 2) | ecosystem: Environmental > Aquatic > Thermal springs > Hot (42-90C) > Microbial mats...
GTGTATTATCATCTACTTGTTCTGGCTTAGGTGCTGCTGATTCTAAAGGAACAGCAGTTTTGCTAGGCTTGTTTTTGATAGGTTCTGTAGAAGCCATAATTATTATTTTTGAGAAGTGAGCGCGAATATACGACGCTCACTTTATAATATAAAGCCTTGGCTTTTTGTGGAGTGATGCCGAAAAATACGCGGCGTACCCCCACTTATCAGTAAACAGTGAACAGTGACCAGTGACCAGTGAACAGTGAACAGTGAACAGTGACCAGTGAACAGTACCAGCCACAGTGCGTATAATGGGGCATACGCGACCCGCCACCAACGCATAAAGGTGCACAGGAGTGTGGTGTTTCCCCCAGGAAACGATGAAACTGATAACTAGTAACTGGTAACTGGTAACTGATAACTAGTAACTGGTAACTGGTAACTGGCAACTGGTAACTGGTAACTGGTAACTGGTAACTGATAACTGATAACTGATAACTGATAACTGATAACTGATAACTGATGTAAACTATCTACACCTAAGTGTATATGTAGATGTAGATGTAGACATGGTTAAGGTGATACGAGAATCGATTAACTTCAAATTGCCCAAACCCTTAGCAGCAGCGCTACGCAAAGCAGCCAGAGAACGTAACACCACTGCCACCGATTTAGTTATCCAGGGTCTGCAACACATTTTGGGCGATGTTCCTGGTACAGAAACGAGTGTAGAAACTCGTCTTGCCCAACTAGAAGAATTACTAGCAAACGGTAGCGACACACGTATTGACGACAGTACAGAAACACGCCTGACTCGCCTAGAAATCAAACTCGAAACAGTCACAGCCCGTCTTGCTCAATTTGAATCTGCCCTGATGACGGTGCAGAATCACCTCAATACTCGTTCATCGTACAGTCGTAAATCATCACCTTACTACACTCAAGGAGCGCCAGCGCAGTTGATGCCATTGGAGGAAAAAGACTTGGCACTACGGCTTAATACCAGCGCTTCGACGCTCCAGGAAAAACGGGCAACTGTTAGCTCCAAAGATTTTGAACTTTGGTGCAAACAGCGTGACCCCAGTAAATATGCGTGGCGATTTCACTCAAAAGATGGGCTTTACCACCCCATTAAATAAGCGACCGCCACCGCGCGATTGCGCGAGCGCAGTGCCCTTACGGGCGATGGTGCGGAACACACCCGCCGTAGGCGATCGCTTAAAACAGTGAACAGTAGCAGCCGCAGTACCAGCCGCAGTGAAAAACTGATGATGCGGGTACGTGATAACTGATAACTGATAACTGATAACTGTTCACTGGTTATCCCAATCCTCTAATGCAGCAATGACAAAGCTGGCTGCTGGATGACTGAGCAATTGTTCTAAAGCTGCTGCACCACCAGCCCTTAATGCACTGATGACTTTTTGCATCAAAGTGGGATTATTTTCAATGCGTTGAATAGCTTCTGTAGCAACAGCCATTCTTCCAGAGGTTGTATTAGTAGGAATTGACTGACTTAATTGTTCTAGTAGCTGTTGTATTTCTGCTGCAGTTGAAGCTAAATTTTGTTTTTGTTCTGATGCGTAAGTGTTTGAAGTTTGCTGATTATTATTACCCTGTGCTGCTTGCATTCCACCGTAAACGTTACCACCGCTGACATTTTGAGAGATTCCACTAGGATTATTAGTCATAGTACCTACCTGTTCAACGTTTGAATAAAAGTTAGGGCGTTGCAACGCCGTATGTATCATATTTTCTAAACTAAGAATTCTGTTATCTTTTTCTACTAATAGTAATTTAATTTCGCGCTCTGGTAAGCTTTTAATGTCATTATAAGTATCAAAATATTCTGCACTCAGTTCTGACTTATCTACATTTGGCGCAGTCTTAGCACGAAGCAAAAACTTATCTGTGCCACGTTTCTCCATTGCTACGATTTCAAGTTCTGCGTCTGGATGGTTCTCAGCTAACTGCTTGAAGGAAATTGCAATAGCCCTGGGGTCAACGCCTTGGTTATGATAAAGGTCAAGTGTGTCAACAATCGGTTTGATAAAATCACCAAACTCGCCATCTGCAAACACTTCTTCTCTGTTATCTGGTTTACGCAGGGGGTCTGGGTTTTCTTTGGTGGGGAGCCGCATATAAACGTATTCGCACCGCACTCCATTAAAATTTGTGTCCTTGGTAATACCCCAATCTTCTATGTATGCACCCGTGAGAGTCGCGCCTGTAAAGTCGGTTGAGTCTAATTGTGCTTGTACCAGTTTTGCTCTCGATAAATCAGCATCTTGCAAGTTAGCTTCACTTAAGTTTGCAGCAATAAAACTGGCATCTACCAACTTTGCCTTTTTAAAATTGACCCCGCGTAAGTCTTGGCGGTCAAAAATTTTATCCTGTCCCTGTCCTGTCACCAGCACGTCTCGCACTTGTGCCTTCTGAAGATAGGTTTCACCAGGACGAGCAAAATCAAGTTTTTTGGTTTTGTGGAAACAGGTACGAGTCAGAATAGCTTTTCTAAAATCTGTACTTTTGAGCGTGGCTCCGGTAAAATTAGCATCGCTTAAGTCTGAATTACGAAAACTTGTACCAAAAGTAGCAGCAAAAGCAACAGCCATGTTGCGAATAAGGGCATACTTTTCATCTCCTTTGAGCGATCGCCAACTGATATAAATACTGAGTAATACCAAGGCTCCGGCGAAGGCGAAGGCTCCGGCTCCGGCGAAGGCGAAGGCGAAGGCGAAGGCTCCGGCGATGGCGACGGCGACGGCGAAGGCTCCGGCGACGGCTCCGGCTCCGGCGACGACGACGGCGATGGCTCCGGCGAAGGCGAAGGCTCCGGCGAAGGCGAAGACGAAGGCTCCGGCGACGGCGAAGGCGACGGCTCCGGCGAAGGCGACGGCTCCGGCGAAGGCGACGGCTCCGGCTCCGGCTCCGGCGAAGGCTGAATTTATTAACCCTTGGCGAATTATAACTATAAAGACAACAATGACTACTATTAAGGCAGCCCAACCTGAAAGTTGATTGCTTAAATTTAAACTTTTATATACATAACTTATTAATGCTCCAATCAAAGCCGATACAAATCCTGCCAATCCAGCAATTAACCACGAAACATGCACTAAGGACGCCGCCCACCGCTTTTGCAATCCCGCTTTGGCATGACTGAAGTTTGCACCTCTGAGTTTTGCACCAGTAAAATTTGCGCTTCGGATATCTGCATCGCTAAAATTTGCCCCTTCAAGGTTTTGATTTCTAAAGGAGCGCCCACGGAGATTTTGACCGGAGTAGTCGTCTGGTGGCATAGCAAGATTACGAAGATTACGTCAAGATTTGATACAGTTTCTACAATGTCTTTTCCGTTTGTTTAAGAAAAAATTACTAAAAAAAATGAGAGGGCGATGCAAAGGAGCGCAGTGCATAAAGGCGATTGCGATTCGCTTCTGTGCCTACGGCAATCGCTTTTTAGCCGCTAAAAATAGAGAGCGCCCAATATCTCCTCTGCTTTCTCTCTTTCCTCCCTGGCTGTGCGCAGCATCATTATTTCAGTTGCATCTTTTGGATTCGGAAGCCTGCTGATAAGTTCGTTGGCTTCCCTGATTTGGCTGAGGAGCGATTGAATTTCTTCGCTCTGAGTATCCATATATTGTGCTAATTCCTCCTGTGCCCCCTGCCAGCTTTGGGATAAATCTTCGTGGCGCTGGACGAGATTAGATAGATACAAGGGGAGCGGTAAGCCTGATTTTTTGTACCCGCTTTCAATAGCTAGTGCCGTATCTCCATCAGGTAGGCGAAGAGTGAGAGTGCGTGAGCCATGCTTACTTTTTTCCCATTCCATCATAGGCTTAGGCATCTTTGGCAATGGTTGCTTCTGGTACTGTTTAATTTTCTGGGCAGTCGATAATTGAGTGTCGTCTTGGGCGAGGTGTGTGACGGCATCCTCATTTCGCTTCTGTCCGAGTTGAAGCAGGACATATAAACCAAGTTTTGGGGGCAGTTTGTCGGGGAGATTATCGGCAATCTCAGCAGCTTTGATGAACTTATTTAACTGAGTTTTTACCAGTCCTACGCTCTCTAGTCCCCTTACATATTGGCGCTTTGTTTCTGCTTTTACCTCAGCGAGGTACTGCCCAAACTTTAATTGTTGCTCGTTAATAAACTCGTACCACTCTTTCACTCTGAGAAATCTCTCGTCGATTTCACCAGAAATGTCAGAAAATTTTGGGCAGGCGATCGCATCCGTGATGGTTTCTGCTATCATGGCTTTAAGAAATATAATGTTTCAAACAAAAGCGCCTAGTTTTGCAGACAGGGGCGCTTTGTTTTGTTTATTTTACCATGTTACGGGAATTTCTCAGAGGAATTTGGAGGGCGATCGCCCAAGGGGCAGTGCCGTAGGCGATCGCATCTATAGACAAGTTACTTGGGCGATTTGAACTCTAGGGTTTTCATGGGCAAGATAAAGAATTCAAGAGAAGAACAAGAAGCAGAGCGATCGCCTGCTTAACGTAACAATGGTGCGGAGCACCCGCCGTAGGCGATCGCTTAAAACAGTACTAGCCGCAGTACCAGCCGCAGTGACCAAAAAACTGGTAACTGATAACTGATAACTGGTAACTGGTAACTGATTTAAGGCAAGCTTAAATTTATCCTCTAAGAATAAACCTAAAAATCCGGAAAGTCACAGGGAAGGTTTGTATTTTAATTTACTACTACCAAACTGATGAGCTAGTCTTATGACAGAACCTCTAACGGCAGCAGTGATTGTTTCCTTATTTTTCTCTGAAGCAATCAAAGAAGGTGGAAAAGCTTTAACTAAGGGCGTTACCGATACATTTGCTCAATTAGTCAATACCATTCGTGAAAAGTTTAGAGCAGAGGGAATGGAAGGACTGCTGAAACGAGCAGAAAATGACCCCACACAAAAGAATAAAGAGAAGCTACAAGATGAACTGCTTTCCTCAGATGGATGCAGATGAAGCATTTACGAATAAACTCAAGGAACTAGTCCAACAGCTACAAGCACAAGATGAAAGGATACGTCAGGTCGTTTTGAGTGAGATTGAATTAACTGGTGACTTGAAAGCAAAAGATATCACACAAAAAGCCACGCGGGATGGTGCAGTTGAGCAGGAAATGGTTAAAGGGGTGAAAGCTACAAACATTGATTTAGGCAATTTAAACCAAGAAGCTTAAAGAGCGTGAGCAGTACCAGCCGCAGTACCAGCCGCAATGAACAGTGATAACTGGTAACTGGTACTGCGGGTACTTGGTAACTGATAACTGATAACTGATAACTGATAACTGTTATGACTAGCAACCCAGAACCAAATATCCAGCAGCAAGCAGAAAATTCAACGCTTTCTGGTGGAATGCAAGCGATTCAAGGTGACAATAATATTCAACTTCAAGGAAATAGTCAATTAGTTGTACAAAAAATCTTTGAGAATGTTCAGGCTGGGGGGAATATAACAGTAGGAGACATTACTCAGGTTTACCAAACTGTAGACAATTTGAGAGATATTCCTAAACCAACAGGTTTTCCCCAAAACATTCCCTCCAGTAACACAGATAAGTTTATCGGACGAGCGCGGGAATTAGAACGCCTCCATGAACAGTTACAACGCAATAATGAAGTCGTCATTGCATCTGTTGAAGGTATGGGGGGAGTTGGTAAAACAGAATTAGCAATCCAGTACTCACTGCTATACTTACAGTTACACACTTACCCTGGCGGTATCTGCTGGCTACGCGCAAGAGAACAAGATATTGGTTTGCAGATAATAGGATTTGCGAAAACAGATTTGGGCTTGCAGCCGCCAGAAGATTTGGAGTTACCAGAACGAGTACGCTGGTGTTGGCAGCATTGGCACCAAGGAAACACGCTTGTGGTTGTGGATGATGTGAAAAATTACAGTCACATAAAACCTTATCTACCACCTCAATCATCCCAGTTTAAAGTACTCATAACAACACGACTCAAGTTAAATTTAGCTGGTTCTCTGTTTTTGGAAGTTTTGCAGGAGGATGATGCACTTTCATTACTGACTGAATTGGTTGGAGAAGAAAAGGTCAATCAAGAATCAATAAAAGCAAAAGAACTTGTTCAGCGTTTAGGCTACTTACCTCTGGCGTTGCAATTAGTCGGGCGGTATGTGGAAAGGCGTAACATATCTTTGACAGAAATGCTGCGACGCTTGGAGGAAAAAGGGCTAGGGCATCCTTCCTTAATAGTGGATCAAAATGACCGCACTTGGACTCGAAGTATCAAACGTGGAGTTGCAGCTGCTTTTGAATTGAGTTGGGAAGAATTAAGTGAGTCTGCCCAAGAGTTAGGTTGTTTACTAAGTTTATTTGCTTTAGCTGGGATTCCTTGGTCACTGGTGGAAAGTGCTGTTGCTGAGGAATACGCAGAAGAACTGGAAGATGCAAGAGTAGAATTAGAAAACTTGCACTTGCTTATGGGCGAAGATACTTATCAGTTACATCAGTTGATTCGAGAGTTTCTGAGAGACAAGCAAAAGAACTTAGCTTCAAGAGACGAGCAGAAGTCTAGTTTTTGCCAAGCAATGGTAGAAGTGGCTCAGATAATTCCTGATACACCTAATCAGAACCAAATCACTGCCTTAACACCTGCTATTCCACATTTAGCAGAGGTAGCACAAAATCTAACTGATGCAGTCAGTGATGAAAATTTAATTTGGGTTTTTACTGGCTTGGGTAGGTTTTATCGAGGACAGGGTTTGTATGCACTGGCTCAACCGTGGTTAGAGCAATGTGTATCAGTAGTACAATCCCGTTTGGGAGATGAGCATTCCGATGTCGCCACTAGTTACAACAACTTGGCTAATCTCTACCAATCCCAAGGACGGTACACTGAAGCAGAACCACTTTTAATCAAAGCATTGGAACTAAGCCAACGCCTGCTGGGAGAGGAGCACCCGCATGTCGCCTTAAGTTACAACAACTTGGCAGCACTCTACTCATCCCTTGGACGGTACACTGAAGCAGAACCACTTCTTCTCAAAGCTTTGGAACTAAACCAACGCCTGCTGGGAGATGAGCATCCCAATGTCGCCTTAAGTTTCAACAACTTGGCTAATCTCTACCGTTTCCAAGGACAGTACACTGAAGCAGAACCACTTTTCATCAAAGCATTGGAACTTTTTCAACGCCTGCTAGGAGAAGAGCATCCCGATGTCGCCACCAGTTACAACAGCTTGGCAGGACTCTACCATTCCCAAGGACGGTACACTGAAGCTGAACCACTTCTTCTCAAAGCTTTGGAACTAAGGCAACGCCTGCTGCCAGAAGAGCACCCTGATGTCGCCTTAAGTTTCAACAACTTGGCTGTACTCTACCGTTCCCAAAAACGGTACACTGAAGCAGAACTATTCTACATCAAAGCATTGGAACTCAGGCAACGCCTAGTGGGAGATGAGCATCCCGATGTCGCCTCCAGTTACAGCGGCTTGGCATATCTCTACGAATCCCAAGGAAGGTACACTGAAGCTGAACCACTTCTTCTCAAAGCTTTGGAACTCAGGCAACGCCTGCTAGGAGAAGAGCATCCCGATGTCGCCACCAGTTACAACAACTTGGCATATCTCTACGAATCCCAAGGAAGGTACACTGAAGCTGAACCACTTCTTCTCAAAGCTTTGGAACTCAGGCAACGCCTGCTAGGAGAAGAGCATCCCGATGTCGCCACCAGTTACAACAACTTGGCATATCTCTACGAATCCCAAGGAAGGTACACTGAAGCTGAACCACTTCTTCTCAAAGCTTTGGAACTCAGGCAACGCCTGCTAGGAGAAGAGCATCCCGATGTCGCCACCAGTTACAACAACTTGGCATATCTCTACGAATCCCAAGGAAGGTACACTGATGCTGAACCACTGTACAAAAAAGCATTGGAACTAAGCCAACGCCTGCTGGGAGAAGAGCATCCCGATATCGCCCAAAGTTTCAACAACTTGGCATTACTCTATAATTCCCAAGGACGGTACACTGATGCTGAACCACTTCTTCTCAAAGCATTGGAACTATACCAACGCCTGCTGGGAGATGAGCATCCCAATGTCGCCCAAAGTTACAACAACTTGGCTTATCTCTACCATTCCCAAGGACGGTACACTGAAGCAGAACCACTCTACATCAAAGCTTTGGAAATTGCTGAACGCAGCTTAGGGGAGAATCATCCCAACACAATCACTTTCCGTGAAAATTTGCAATTATTGCGTGATAATCGCCAGTCTTATAACAGTGAACAGCTACCGGGAGCAGTGAACAAAAAACTGATAACTGATAACTGATAACTGGTAACTGATAACTGTTAATTAGGCTCAAAGTGCAATACCATAATCTGATTTGGACGCAAACCAATTGATTCATAAGTGCGTCCGTTGCGATCGCTAAACTCAACTTCAAAAGCAGTACCACCCGCCAACATCTCAACCACCGTACCAACTTGTCCACGCCACAAATTGTATTCGGGAAGGTCTACCGTCAAGGCTACCACATCAAGCAATTTAACTGAATTGGTTGTCATCTCATCTCACCTCCAGGTATTACAGGGGATAGCAGGTTGTTAATCTCGGAATATCAGAATCATGTTCGATAATCCAGCCACTCCGGATGATTCCAATTCTATTTTGCCATTCAAGTTGGAAATCTAAAGTGTAGCGTTGTCCAAATTCATCCTGTCTTCCCAGTTGAGCCGAATGAGTTTTGACAATTTCTAGAAGAATTTGACGCAGTTGTTCAGCATCATCAGCCGTCATACCCAGTTTCGATGAGAAGAGCCGAGCTTTATGTTTTCCGTCATCATGCTCTGGATTTAAACAGTAGTCACGAAGTTTACGAATATCAACAACTGCATTCTCTGCATTCGGAATCAGCATTAGAAAAAACAGTAGTTCTAAAAATATAATGATGAATTATAGTATTAAGCTCATCATCTCTTGCTCTCTTTCTTCTCGCATTTGATGAACGATTTCATTAATATCCGGTTCAAAGGGTTGACCACTACGCCGTTGCTAAATGGCTTGAGCATTGGCTAAAATTGTTGAACGTAAGTTTTGCCAATTGAATTGATGTGTTAATTTTTGGTTTAATAACTCTCGTTCAAGAGGAGACAAAGCTAGTATTGCATTGGCTAAAGATTCGACAAGCTGAATATTCATATTTCCTATCCTGTTATCAAAGCGAAAGAAGTGAATGTCATTTGCTTTTGAAGCAATCCTAACATTTTTTCACCTACTCTACACCACCACACAACTCGCCTACAGCCTGGAAATACTTACGCAGATACACTGCATCATCACCAGTAAAAAACAGGCTTGACAAGTTTCCTTCTCTATCAGAGGAAAGCAGATAAATTCTCACGCCCAAATCATCCCCTTTGACGACATAACTCTTCTTTGCTTCCAAATCAACATAGGCAATAGCATTCAAATTGATAATTTTATTTCCAACTCTTAACATTATTTCACCTCAGTTTAAAAGGGAACGCTTAACTCTTAACTCTTAATTCTTAACAGGAAATAGAAAATTCTGTTAAGAATCAAGAGTTCCATAAATGCAATGACTAAAAACTACCGAGCAGAGATATCGCCTTATCAAGATTCACAGAAATAAAAGGCGGAAGCCCACGAGTATGTGGGTGACGCACGGAACCCACATACGTCCAAGAGGCGTGGGAGGAAGCCGTAGGGGACTTTAGTCCCCGTGTTGAACGCCCTTACGGTTAGAAACCATAAGAATATCCATCCTTTTTATGAATAGCTGAACAATACTTGTGGCTAATTCCAGTTATTCTGCCCATCCTTGTGGAGATATCAAAGCTACCGCTAGCACGGCACAAAACTCGACCAAAATAAATTCCTACTTTTTTTCCGGATTTAACAACGGCTTTAACAATATCGCCAGTTTGAAATCCAAAATGAATTTGTTTATTGGTTCGATAACGAATAGGAAATCCATATTTATCTGTTCCTGCAATCTGACGAGTACCATAACCTGATGCCTTGATAAGTAATGGTTTAACGTCTTTAATGATTAGTTTTTTTGGAGTTGACTTACCAACACAAGCCGCATCAATCCAATGAGTTTTTTCTAAATCTTGTTGAGTACGGTTGAACTTTGTTAAACCACCAGAACCAGTTTCTACAGGTAATCCTGTATCTTTCAAAACCTCAAGCAATTTAAATCTTGTTACATTAACTGCCGAAGTATCTGCAAGAGGTTTTTTAGCTTGAAATTCAATCTTTTTCAAGCGATTGGGGTCTTTTTTCAGAAAATCTTTGATATCTTTAGTCCCTTTTTTGATGTTGCATTTCTCACAACTCAAAGTAAGGTTTGAGATTCTATTAGAGCCTCCTTTAGCCCGTGGGTGAATGTGTTCAATCTGTAATGGCACATCTTCTTTGTCGCAGTACGCGCACTTTCTACCAAACTTCTCCAACAAGTACTCACGAGTTTCGTATCCGGCAAGCGTACCATGCTGATATTCTTTACCCTGAATATCAGGATTTTGCATTAATTGCGTGTCAAATCTAACTAATTCTTGTGATATTGCAGTGATTGGTGCTAGTCGAATTAGCTTTTTAATCCATGTTTCTATATTGTAAACACGGCTCCTTAAACTTGGTGGTAGCCAACCGTCCGAACGCTTTCTATTATCAAATCGAGGTTGACGATAACGTGTTTTACGATTTCTTCTACATCTACGTAATTGTCTACGAGAAGTTAAAGATTCTCGAATTGCAAAACCTCGGTGCTGGAGTTCTGCTGCAAATACAACTTCACCCGTTGAATCGTTAACCACTGCTATCCCTGTGGTTTTTGCACCAGGGTCAATCTTGATTCTTAAAGGCTGCACTGGGGCATTTGGACGTGCTTCTTTCAAGAGAATCGTAAAGGGAAATTTGCGAAATATCGCGGCTTTACCATTTCTTAAAAGTTGTCTTGCTTGCGCTGGATGAATGGGGTCAAGGGGTCTTTTTTCGGTGTCAATTACTAATACTTTGGACATAAGTCCCTCCATTTCTGGGTAATGTTTGCTTCGACAAAGTTATCAGTCGGTACTTTCCAAATAGCACTAGCTTTAACCCTTTACGCTTGTTTAACTATTCGGTTCTAGAGCATGGGACTAGACAATGCATCCCAAGGTAGGAGCTTTAACTCTTGCTGATAACATAGTACCGAAGTACTTAGTCTGGTCAACTAGGGCTTTTTGGTTTAGAGCCTAAACTCCTTGCCTGAAGCCCACGGCTTAAAGCCGTGGGTGTTGACTTTAGCTTGATAAAGAGCCAACATTCTTTGCTGCTCAGTTCTAGACGGCAGAGGCATTGTCCTTCTTTCTTCCACAGAAACTTTAATCAAAGCTGATTGTTCACGACTGGGCAACCCAAAAGTATCATAAGCAATGATTAAAATAGTGAACAGCTACCTACGCAGGTACTAGTACAACGCGGCGTAAATAGGGCAACCATTTAAAATCCCTAGAAACCTCATTCCATAATACTTTTGACTTTTGACTTTTGACTTTTGACTTTTGACTTCCGCCTTGCGGTACCAGCCGCAGTGAGAAGATTGACTTGGGACATCTTGATACTGCGCTTCCTTGATACTGCGGGTACCTGGTAACTGATAACTGATAACTGATAACTGGTAACTGTCAAAAAGCCAGTAGCCTTTCTGCCCTCTCCTTGTCCTCCAGTACAGCACGTCGCATCATGTGTTCAGTCGGAGTCGCCGGGCTTTGCAGACTGGAGAGAATCTTTTCACAACGCCTGATTTCTTCTACCAGCGCCTCTACTTCTTCAGATTGAGCATCCACATACTGTGCTACTTCTTCCTGCATCTCCTGCCAAGTTTGGGGTAAGTCTGGCTCAATTTGGGGTTCTCCCTTCACGAGGCTTGATAAATACAGCGGCAAAGGTAAGCCGGATTTTTTATAGCCGCTTTCAATAATCAGTGCAGCCTCTCCATCAATGAGGCGCAATACAAGAGTGCGCGAGCCGTACTTATTTTTTTCCCACTCCATCGCTGGCTTGGGCATTTTTGGCTTAGGTGGCTTCTGGTACTGTTTAATTTTTTCAGCAGTGGATAATTGGGTATCGTCTTCGGTGAGGTGTGCTCTGGCGTCCTCATTCCGTTTCTGTCCGAGTTGCAGAAGGACATATAAGCCGAGTTTTGGGGGCAGCTTGTCGGGGAGATTATCGGCAATCTCAGCAGCTTTGATAAACTTGTTTATTTGAGTTTTTACCAGTCCTACCGCTTCCAGTCCTTTCCCGAACTGGCGCTTTGTTTCTTCTTTTACTTGCGCCAGATACTGACCAAACTTCAACTGCTGGTCATTGATGAACTCAAACCACTCTCTTATTTTGAGAAATCTTTCGTCAGTTTCGGTGGAGATGCCAGAATTTTCTGGGCAGGCGATCGCATCCGTGATGGTTTCTGCTATCATGGCTTTAAGAAATATAATGTTTCAAACAAAAGCGCCTAGTTTTCCAGACAGGGGCGCTTTGTTTTGTTTATTTTACCATGTTGCGGGAATTTTCTCAGAGGAATTTGGAGGGCGATCGCAAGGGAATTTGTGCCCCGAATAGCGATTGCGCAAAGCGCAGTGCCCCGAATCGCAATCGCAGCCATCCCAAGCGCCTAACTCACCCTGAGCACCTGGGCGATATTATTGTAATTCGCCTGGTTTAAGAGAAAGCGCTTCGTTAATCTTAGTACCGAGATGACGAAGCGCCCTCTCTTTGACATATTCACAAGCACTTCGAGCGCTCTCTGCCAAAATCGTGTCAGTGTTTGGGGTAAGTTTAAGCGCTCCTCCAAGGTATCCCAGCGCTTTACAGTAATAATCAGCCAGGTTTGTAGCTGCTAAACGCTTTACCCGTTGATGATTGCCAGCGCGGAAAGCGGATAAAGCTTCGGCGTGTAGGTCATTTTCTGGTGTACCTAAGACATCGATGATTGCATCAACTGCGCGGTTCACTTGTTCAACAGTGAATTCTTGTTGTGTTGCTTGCATAATTATTCTCCTTTTAACCAATCATTGTTGTGTTCTGCCGCTACTTGAGCAGCGTAAAGAGTATCCCAGTTTCTATCTATGTGTTCTTGAATGATTCGGCTAATGTATTTAGTGACACTGCCGCCGTCGTAAAGAATGGCAACTTTTAGTAAAGCGATGTTTTGCTTGCCTAACTCTATGTAGTTGAGCCAACGTTGGATCATGCTGTTGCCAGGAAGAATGATGTGCCCGAGTGGATTTTTAGGCATCTCATCATCCAAGATTGGTTGCTTGTAATGGGGAAGTGCTTCAACTCCTTGGTCAACAACCGTCTCTACCCATGCATCTACATCCATCTCCCTTTTAGCAACATCCATCTTGGCTAGGTCGGTGTAGTACCGCCTATTTCGCCCCAGCCATCCCCTGACATACTGAGTCACCAAGACTTTTTCTGAGTCACCCGTTGCCTCCCTAAATGCTGTAAGCCTTTCATGGTTTTCTGGGCTTATGTAGTAGTACGTCATCGGGAATCGGTATGCCATCCCATTTTTCCGTTAAGTAATATTGAAATAGGTCATCATAAAAATACCCTAACATTAGTTAGACGTGATAGCATACTTTCACGAACAAAACTTAAACGCCCTTGGCAGGACGCGACCCCGCCAAGGACTTCCCCATCCGTAGAAACGACCTACAGAAGGAGCAACATTATTATGGTGCAAAACGACTGCATAATTCCTGCATTAAGCCTGGAAGAATTCCTGTCAAAACACCCTATGAGGCATGAGGATTTAGCCCGCCTTTTGGGTGTATGTGTTGATGCGGTGAATAGCTGGTCATGCAAACGACGTAATCCACGACCACAAATATTGACTCATTTGGCAACTATTGACGAGCGCCTAACACTCAATCCAGAGCTAAGAAAAGCATTCGTTAAAGATGTACAGGGTACAGTAAATTAGCGCAATTATCAAAGAAACTGTACGCTGTACGTTGCTGCCTTTGGGCAGCTTTTTTAATGTGAAAAAAGACGAGGCTGAGAGCCTCAGCCTCGCCCCCCCATGTTATGAGAAAAAACTACACACTATTATGTCACTTACATTCCGAGAAGCAAAAACCCAACTAGGTGCAGGCACAATCGCCGAAATCAAGAGCATTCTTGACCAACTAGGAAGACCGACTACTGAGCCAATCTCATCAGAAGATTTTGACATTCTCAGAGGAATCTTTCCACTTATCAAAGAAGGAATGAGCTTAGAAGATGCGTTAGCGAAGCTTTCCGTTCGCGAAGCGTCCCGAAGGGAAGGAATCGCCGTCTACAACCAGCAGCCTGAACCATTGCCCGAACAGCCAGCACCCAGTATAGGGGTCTTAGTAGCAAACGACCAGAAAACCGGGTTAAGCCTGAAAATCTGATGATATAAGGATTCTACACCAGCTACGGTTAGTTGCCTTTGATTATCACACTGGTACTACTCAACGAGAAAACAAGGGTTGTAGCTAACAAACACTTCTGTATTATTCATGTAATATCGCTTAACCCGGTTTTCTGCTCCAATGATTCTCATGCCCCAGTTATTGGTAGTGGGGATATATTTGCAGCTTGGATGCATAAGTCATGACAAGAAAATTTCTACCTTAACATTACTTAAAGTTGTAGAAAAAACGATCGCTCTACCGTTGTCCACTCCTCTTCTGGTCGGCGATGATTGCGGAGGCGACTGCGGATTGCATCGCGTCCATCATCTCCCATCCATGCTATGTCTAGTAATTGTCTTAAGGGGTTGTTGTTAACTTGTCTGCGTTCAAAAGATTCTTGCACCCTGAGGGTAAAGTCAGTTTCACGGGTTGTAGCCAGAAGTTTAAAAGTTTCAGTTTCCCCAATTGGTACTTGTTTGTTCGCAGCTGGCACAAAAGGAAAGTCAGAGGGTATGGCGATCTGAATTTCGTCGCCGGAACGCACGCCTATCTCAATGGATTGCCCAGGAGCCAACTGCTCATTAGACCCCTCAATTGGGTGAAGCAAACTAACTGCCCCTGTCAAACCAAAATCAAGAATACCAATGTAGATAGGAGCATTGTGCTGATTGACTATTTCTAGAGCAATCTGCTCGCCATCCTTAAAAACAATTTGCCCGCTACTATTTTCTGGTTCTGCCGCTACCCAAGAACCATCGGCTGCTTGCCGTTTAAGAATAAATTTGACTTTGTCTTTGAGCAGACAATCTGGATTAGGATTTTGCAAAGATAAAGTCTGACGATAGCGCACTACCTTTTCCAAGTTATCACGGACTACCTTAACTGCACCCGTGTTTGTAACGATTTGGGGGGGAACTATCAGTTGACCATCTTTGCCGACGACAGCCCAAGTAGGTTGCTTGGCAACCCCTAGTTGTGGCACTGCATCCCCTTCTCTGACTTCTGTTCGGGGTGGAATTAGATAAATCCGTGCATCAGCTGTTTCGCCTGCGGAAATATGTTGTATCAAACTAGACACTAGTATTAAATCCATCAACTCGCTGACGGCAGTTTCGTAGCCGATAGGGGCTTGAATTTCCACCTTTAAACACATCCGACCGTAGGAATGAGTTTCTTCTAGGGCGCGAGTGCCAGTTACAATTGCATCCTCATGAGATTCTTCCAGAATTTGAGCATCACAAGTCACAGCCCTAACCGCCGTAATCTCTACAAGTCCGAGTTTGGGAGTTTCTGTTGTAACTTGCTTGGTTCCTGAAGGGTAAATCGCCCACCGCGAACCAGGCGTCATCCCGTGTGCTGCACCAGCACCCAAAGTCACTTGATTACCTGTACGTTCCCGAACTGATACAAAGCGCATCGGCTCAATCTCTTCGGTGTCAAACAATAACCTGTCCCGAGCTCCTTCCATTTGCGGGTGTTGGAGTGATCGCACTGCCGAGACTTGGGGACTCACCCATTCAAAAATGTCGCGGTAGGTAGTACCAGGTTGAGCGCTACGCAAGGCTTGACCCAGAAAATACGTTAATGCTCCATGCTGAATTATACTATCAGTTTGAGTCGGTGTATACTCGTAGGCTTTCTCTTCATCCCGGCAAGCTGCAATTAGCACGTAACGCTCACTTAGAGGTAGCCAGCCACTCGGTCCGCTATCCCGCACACCTCGACCCAACTCAGCTAAAACTGGCGAAGGAGGCAGTTCCTCAATAGGACGTAGGTCTGGTTCTACCCAGCGTTCATTCGCACCAAAGGGGTCACGGCTAATCGTACCAGAATGGCAGCAGTCAAAGAGTAGGGTGATATGCGGTGTCTTTTCGCTCAACCGCAACAAACGCAGATAAATTTCGTCATCGGTAATATCCCGGTTTGGGTTGGGGCTGCGTCCGCTATCGTAAGGTACGATAGTTTCATCCAAGCCGTCTTTTTCATCTCCCTCCCGGTCTGTCATCTGGGAACCGTGCCCACTATAGTGAATAACGACAATATCATTTTCACCAACGCTGTCAACCAATGCATCCATAGCAGCCAAGATACCGTCACGAGTTGCTTGTTCGTCCCGTAAGACGGCGATCTGGTCAGATGGAAACTCAAAGTTCTCTTGCAGGATTTTGGACATGAGTTCTACATCGTTGACGCAGCCAAACAGTTGATTGATTTCAGGATATTGATACTTATTAATGCCAATTAGTAAAGCCCATTTACAACTTTCTTCAGTTCTAGCAAGCATCAACTGTACCTTTTGTCTAAATGCTTTGAACGGTTAGCATACATCAGAGAGGCAACATTCCTGGTTCTGCAAACAGATCGGCGAAAAGATCCGGAATGCTGTCACATCAGTAAGTAGCTTCAGTATATTCCTACAAATTGGCTGCGCCTCATTCCATACGAGCAGTACCAAAAATCTGGAGAAATGTAAAGATGAGTACACAACCACACCAAGTGATTGAACAAGGTATTCAGTATCGTATCTCTTTGGTCAATTCCGGATGCACCTACCGCTCTGCTGATGAAGCAATTCTATGAGAACTTAAAACACTACGACAAAGCTCAAGCGTTGTGTCAAGCTATGCTGAAAACTTTGGAAAAAGCCGCTCATTTCAGAAACTGGGCTGCTTTTACTTTAATCGGTGAAGCCTTTGTGAATTGAAGTTGATGAAAGTTGCTCTTTATGGATGAAAATGCTCTCAGCCAAAAAGCCGATCTATTCCTCATGCAAGGAATTGAGTATTATGAAACCCATGAATTTGAAGCTGCGTTAGAATCCTGGGAACAGGTGTTGAATATTTATCGAGAAATAGGCGATCGCTATGGAGAAGCAGCTATCCTGGGAAGTATTGGTAGTGTTTATAACTCACTTCAACAATATCACCAAGCAATTGTCTATCATCAAAATTCTTTAGCAATCAAACGCGAAATAGCTGACTTCCAAGGCGAGGCTGACTCACTGAATGCTTTGGGTAATACTTACTTTTTTCTCAAGCAATATCAGCAGGCAATTGAATCCTATCAGCATTCTTTAGAAATTGCACAACAAATTAACTACTCCCAGATAGCAGCGAAATCTCTAAGTGATATTGGTGCTGTTTACTACAATTTAGAAGAGTATCGGCAAGCTATAGAGTATTATCAAAAGTCCCAAACCTTGCAACATAAAATTGGTGAGTTGCCAGAAGAAGCCGACTCTCTTAAGAACATTGGTGCTGCTTACTACAATTTAGGAGAGTATTACCTAGCTGTAGAGTACCACGACCAGTGTCGATTGCTGCGACAGCAAATAGGTGACTTACAAGGGGAAGCCGAATCTCTCAAAAGTATAGGTGAAGCTTACTACTTATTAAACCAATACCAACAGGCTATTGATTACTATCACCAGTCTTTGCAGTTGAAGCAGACAATAGGCGATCGCGCTGGGGAAATAGAGTGTTTGGATCATCTAGGTGCTGGCAACTATCGTCTCGGTAAATACCAACAGGCTATTGATTACTATCACCAGTCACTACAATTGAAGCAAACCATGGGTGATCGCCTTGGAGAAGCTGACTCCCTAAGAAGTTTGGGAAATGTATATAGTGTCTTGGGACAATACCACCAGTCTATCGAGTATTGCCAGAAGTCGTTAACGCTTGCACATGAAATCGGCAACTTACAATTACAAGCTTATGCTTTAGGAGAACTAGGTAATCTTCACTACCTGCTAGGGGAATATCAGCAGGCTATTAACTACCATCAACAATCTTTGGATATTAAACGCAAAATAGCCACTTTGCCTAATAGCGATCGCTTTACGAACCACCGTGGAGAAGCAAGTTCTTTAACGGGTTTAGGCAATGCTTACTGCGCTTTAAGTCAGTATGAGCGAGCCATTGAGTATCATCAACAGGCATTCTTCATCCATCGAGAAATTGGAAATTTGGAAGGTGAGATGGTTTGCTTGGGAAACTTGGGAAACGTTTTTAACCTTCAAGGAAAATACGAGCAAGCCGTTGATTCTTATCAAGAATCTCTATCAGTCGCACAAAAAATCGGCAACCGCCACAGCCAAGCTCAAGTGCTATTAAATTGTGGCAATGCTTACTTTTACTTGGGACAATATTTCCAGGCTCTCGAATACTATCAACAGTCCTTAGACATTGCCCAACAAACTAGTAATTTGGCAGGGGAAGTGACTGCTTTGGGCAACTTAGGCAATACATACGAAGCTTTAGGAAAGTATCAAAAAGCACTTGATTATATCCAGCAATCATTGCCCATTAAGGAAAGAATTGGGGATAAGAGAGGTTTAGCTGAATCACTTGGGAATTTGGGTGCTATATACAAAGTGCTGAGGCAATACCAGAAAGCTATTGATTACCATCAGCAGTCATTAGCTATTAAACGGGAAATAGGCGACAAGGCAGGCGTTGCAAATTCATTAGGTAACCTAGCTGGTATCTACAACTCTTTGAAGCAATTTCCCCAAGCCTTTGATTGTTATCAGCAAGCACTGGACATCACGCGGGAAATAGACGACAAGGCAGGAGTTGCTGCTTACCTTGGCGGGTTAGGTAGCCTTTTTTCTTCCCAAGGACAATATCAACAAGCGATTGATTATCTTCAGCAGTCTTTAAAGATTAAACAAGTTATTGGCGATCGCAGAGGAGAAGCGAAAGCTCTTGGTAATCTGGGCAACTTTTACCAAGCCACAGGTGAATTACAATTGGCTATTGATTATTATCAAAGGCAGTTGCAGCTTGTTCAAGAGATTGGCGAACGAGAACAGGAGGGAAATGCTCTCAACAATCTCGGCGCAACTCTACTTCAAACTAATAATCTTACAGCTGCAGAAAGCATACTTTATCAAGGGATCGAGGTTTGGGAGTCACTGCGTTGTGGATTAGAAGATGTTGATAAAGTCTCGATTTTTGATGGGCAAGCTCTCACATACCGTACTCTGCAAGAAGTCTTGGTTGCCCAAAATAAAATTGAAGATGCTTTAGTCATTTCCGAGCGAGGTCGTGCTAGAGCGTTTGTAGAGTTACTGACTGAACGGTTATCTCTCCAAATGGTGACTCAATTAACTCAGTCGCCACCTACGCTGTCAGAAATTAAACAAATCGCTCAACAACAAAATTCCACCATTGTGGAATATTCGATTGTGGATTCTGGCAATCTCCTACTCGTTTGGGTTATCAAGTCAACGGGTGAAATTGCCTGTCGCTTGGTCAATCTCCAACTTTTTTACCAGCAACACAACATTTCTTTAGAAAACCTTGTCGCCTCGAGCCGTGAAGTTATCGGTGCAAGGGGGCGCGATACCAGTAGGGATGAGAATATCGAGACTGAAGAGCGTGACGCGGTGAGACTAAAATCAAAAGACGTTACAGATACAAATTACAAACAACGCCTACAGCAACTGTATCAAATTCTGATTCAGCCGATTTCTGACCTTCTACCAACAGATGATTTCGCTCGTGTCATTTTTATTCCTCAATCGTATCTATTTTTGGTACCATTCCCAGCTTTATGCGCTCCCTATGAAAACTACCTGATTGAAAAACACACCATTCTCACTGCTCCTTCAATTCAGGTACTAGGAATTACCAGAAAAGTTGCTTTCACAAGGCACGAACAGCAACAACTAAACCCTTCTGAATTTACTAAGCACGCTTTGGTGGTAGGAAATCCCAGCATGCCCAAAATTGTACTAGAAGTCGGACAGCCACCTCAACAACTCAATCAGCTGCCAGGAGCACAACGGGAAGCAATTGCTATTTCCTCGCTTCTGCAAGTCGAACCAATCACTGGCGAACAAGCGACCAAGACTTGGATTATACAACAAATGCCAGATGCCAAGATAATTCATTTAGCCACTCATGGGTTACTGGATGACCGCAAAGGGATGGGAGTTCCTGGAGCGATCGCGTTGGCACCTTCTGAACACGATGATGGAGTTTTGGTTGCAGAAGAAATCCTCAACCTCAAGCTGAATGCGGAACTGGTAGTGTTAAGTGCTTGTAACACAGGCAGAGGAAACTTGACAGGGGATGGTGTTATTGGGCTGTCTCGCTGTTTTATTGTTGCAGGTGTGCCTAGTATCGTCGTTTCTTTGTGGGCAGTGCCGGATGCTGCCACAGTGTGGTTAATGACAGAATTTTATCAAAATTTGCAGTGCGGTTTAGATAAAGCTCAAGCTTTGCGTCAAGCAATGCTAGAGACAAAGAAGCAAAACCCTAACCCAAAAGCTTGGGCTGGGTTTACATTAATAGGTGAGGTTGAATCTTTATGGAGTTGAAAGATGTGCAAACCACTAAAGCTGAAGCCGATCAACTGCTCCAGCAAGGTATTGAGCAGTATAATAGTGGTCAATCATCAGCTGCCATACAGTGTTGGCAACAAGCACTAACAATCTATCGAGAGATTGAGGAGTATCAGGGAGAAGCTGATGCTCTAGAAACTCTGGCAGATGTATATTACGACCTTAAAGATTATGTCAATGCTATTGAGTTCTATCAGCAGTATTTAGCCTTGGCGCGAGAACTTGGAGACAAACACAAGCAACAAGTAGCTTGGGATAGCCTGGGTAATGCTTATTACAGCCTGGAAGAAAATACGCAAGCAATCGAGTCTTTCCAGCAGAGTTTGATGATTATCCAGAATCTTCAAAATCCTCAAGAGGAAGTCAAAACTCTCAACAAACTGGGACTGGCTTATGCAGCTCTCAAAAGGTACTCTGAAGCAATTGATTATTATCAGCAAGGTTTAGTTATTGCAGGGGAATTTCAATACCGCCAGGAAGAAGGGTGGTTACTCGACGGTTTGGGCGAAGCTTGCTGTGGTCTCAATAATTATAGCCAAGCGATTGAGTGCTACCAACAAAGTTTAGCGATCGCCCAGGAAATAAAAAACCGCCAAGATGAAGCATGGGTACTGGAAAATTTAGGTCAAGCATACAATTTCTCAGACAACTATGTTCAGGCGATTGAATCCTATCAACAGTGTTTGGCAATTGTCGAAGAACTTCAAGCTTCTTCCCCACAACAAAGACATCTGCATCGAATGCAGGGAAATGTTTTGTGCCAACTTGGAATGGTTTACGATTTAATCGGCGAACATACCGCCACAGTTGAATGTTATTTGCAGAGTTTAGTTATTGCCCAGGAACTCCAAGATTTAGAGATGGAAGCGCAATCTTTAAAATTATTGGGTGATGCTTATAACATAGGACTCTATGACGAAGGTATTGAACACCTACAGAGGTCTTTAGTGATCGCACAGCAACTCCATGACAGAGAGTGGGAGGGGGAAGCTTTAGCAAGTTTGGGAGTTACTTACTATTTTAAGGCAAATTACACCCAAGCCATTGAGTTTTCTCAACAAAGTTTGATCATTGCTAGGGAATTCCACAACTACAGATTAGAGAGAAAGGCTCTAACAACTTTGGGCAATACTTACGATGACTTACAAAACCATGAACAAGCAATTGAATATTACCAGCAGGCTTTAGCATTGACACGAATGCTGCGAGAATTGGTCTCAGAGGCAGGATTATTGAATAATTTGGGTATGTCTTTCTTTCGTTCTGGCGATTTGGAGAGAGCAGAACAAGTCTTACGAGATGGGATAACAATTTGGGATTCTATTCGAGCACAATTAGGCGATCGCGATACTTATAAAGTATCCATTTTTGATACTCAAGCTAAAACCTATCGTAGTTTGCAAGAAGTTTTGATTGCTCAAGGAAAAACTAACACTGCTTTGGAAGTTGCTGAGCAAGGTCGTACACGTGCGCTAGTTGATTTCCTAACTAACCGATTTTTGCCTGAAACAGTTTCTCAAGCCTCCTCCAATTTTTTGACAATTGAACAAATAAAACAAATTGCCATAGCCCAAAAATCAACATTGGTTGAATACTCATTTATCTATCACAGTCTTAAAGGGAAAGAGCAGCCAAAATACCGAAGCTCTGCACTGTTAATTTGGGTGATTCAACCTACAGGAGATGTAACATTTAGATCGGTAGACATAACATTTTTGAAGCGACAAAATACTCCTCTAAGTGAACTGGTAGAAATTACTCGTGACTCCATTGGGGTGAGGGGACGAGATGCAATCAGAGTGACCAAAAATGAACCTCGAACAACAACTAACCAAAGACTACAGCAACTTTACCAAATTCTCATTGAACCAATCGTAGACCTTTTACCAACAGAACCTGATACCCATGTAATTTTTATACCTCAAAGTTCCTTGTTTCTGATTCCCTTTTCAGCCCTTTGCGACTCCTCGAACAAGTATTTAATAGAAAAGTACACCATTCGTATAGTCCCCTCCATTCAGGTGCTTTCCATTACCCAAAAGCTTTCAGGTTTATTTGCTCAACAAAAAGAAAATTTTAGGCAAGATTTAGCTCTAGGAAATGCATTGGTTGTAGGAAATCCAATTATGCCAAAAATTTCCTTAAAAATTGGACAGCCACCTCAATCGCTAAGACCTTTACCCGGTGCTGAACGAGAAGCAAAAGCTATTGCTCCTCTCCTAAATACTCAGCCTATTATAGGTGAAGATGCAACCAAAGTTGCCGTTTTGCATAAGATGCTGAAAGCGCAAATTATTCACTTAGCAACGCATGGATTACTAGATGATTTTCATGAAATTGGCACACCTGGTGCGATCGCGTTATCTCCATCAGGGGAAGATGATGGGCTGCTCACAGCAGGAGAAATATTGAAGCTGCAACTCAATGCAGAACTGGTAGTTTTAAGTGCTTGTGACACAGGTCGAGGTCGCTTGACTGGTGACGGTGTTATAGGTTTGTCTCGCTCCCTAATTTTAGCAGGAGTGCCTAGCATGATTGTATCGTTATGGGCAGTGCCGGATGCTCCAACTGCGGAATTAATGACAGAGTTTTATCAAAATCTGGAGCGAGGTTTTGATAAAGCTTCTGCCTTGCGTCAGGCAATGTTAACTACAATGAAACAACATCCAAATAATCCGAAAAACTGGGCTGCATTTAGCCTAATTGGGGAAGCATAATACCCTAGTAATTTTATTCTCTCAGTAATTCTAATTGGAGCAGTTTCGGGTGGTTTATAATTCCAAATCTTTGCCAGAGCCTTGTTATTCCCTTTGGGAGCTGCCCTGGGCAAATCTCGCATTACACTCACGTGATCGCAGTCATAAGACAATTGTAGTGCTATATACTGCATCCGAGGGCGTGCAGTGTCAAAACTATTTTCAATAAAATAAAGTTATTGAGAAAGTAGGGAATGTAAAAATGACCCTACTAAACATACCTTGTTTCAAAACTGGGACTTCACCGTAGGGCAATTCCTTTAGGGAGAGGGTGCGACCGAGCGCAAATCAAGCTACAGAGTGGGTTCTGGGCGAAGTTCAGTCATGTTTACCCAAGTCATGATATCTAGGAATAAGGTAGGAAAATACTCCGAGTATAGTACGGCTTAACTTTTACCTTACTCTTCCCCTGTTGAATGATATTTCAACTAAAATAATAAACTTAAATATACATTTAGTTGTTAATTACCTTATTTTTGGAGAGTGGAGTAATAACTGAGTAAGAGTTGGATAAGAGTAGGGTATGGCACAACTCTCATCAGTGGGATATTGTAGTGTTAATTACAAATAAATTGCTGAGAATCCCCATTTTATTGAGATTTATGCCAAGAAAGAAAGATTTAGAGTCATCGGTGATGCTGACGGTGATAAGGAAAAAGTCAACACTTGAGGGGAAGGTGCTGGAGTATATCAAGGAGAGTGAAGAGGGAGGGAGCGATTTGGCAATGGCAGCTATCATGCCGCGATATAAACCGTATTACTTACGTAAAGCTGGCGTGCGGGGAGAAGAACTACACTCCTGTGTTTTGGATGCGATCGCGGATTTAGAAGCTGAGATAGTCAAGTTAAAACGGGCATTTGGAATGGAGGGACTTGCCCAAGTAGTGCTAGTTCAACCTTATAATGGAGTTCCTTCAATGGGTGCAACTCTTACAACTGCTAACTTGGTTCCTCCAAAAGAGTCTTTTTTTGGTTTGAGTGAACCTGCTTCCGTTGAATCTGCTGCAGCAACTGAAGTGTCGGTGTCAGCAGACTTGGATGAAGGGGAAGCTTCAGACGATGATGACGATTTTTTTGATGACGATGAGGATGACCCAATTGCCAAAGCAGATATAGAAGTTGATGCGGGGTTTCGTTTAGAATGAGAAAACTCCGTCTAAACTCATTCACAATTCCCAATCCAGCGTAAAAGTTTCCTCACCATCTTCTGATTCAACTTGGGGGTCATTTGAGGTATAAGTTGAATCATCAACAGTGGGCTGATTTTGTTGTATGGGGGTTGTATGGGTGTTAACTACTGTAGACTGTACTGGTAAAACACCCTGCTTAAACGCAAAGTAGCAATCAACAATAAAGTAAAGCGTCTCAAGGTAACTTTTACCTAATCGTTGCGATTCTGCAAAGATACGCTCGCGGTAACTATCTTTGATTCGGACTTTTTCTGGAGTTTTATCTTGCTGAGAAACCATGTTATTGTGGTGGTTCACTGTTGACGATTCACTGTTAACTGTTAACAGTCATCACAATTGCTTTAGCCATTTGTAATAGCCCATAAGAATTAGCCTCTACCGGGTTTTCTAGAATTTCAAACCCGTTTTGTATGAGCAGTTTTTTAAACCCAGGCAGTAAGCACCCGCCACCAATAGCCCAAATTTCATCCCCTTGGTGTTTGGCATCAAGGGCGAGATTGACAGGCTTTTTCAGATAGCTTTCATACCAATCTTTAAGACAAGTGGTGTAAACTTCTTTGATATCAATATCACGGCTGTATTTGGTATGTCCCATTTCAAGGCAAAAGCGAATTTTCGATAAGTCCCCAAGCTTACCACCGTTGAGATGTTTCATCTTCTTGGCAATCTCACCGATGAGAACTTCCACTCCAGCAGCGTAGGGGGTATGTACTTCTCTTTTACCTTGATTGTAACGAGAATAAAGCGTCGTACCATTCCCAAAATCTACGACAGTTAACTTTTTGGGGAGTTTTCTACCGAATAGAGCGCCCATACCCTCAGGTACGACTTTGAGAACCTCTACTTTAACATCAGATAGCTTGCCAGCGAGCATTGGTTGATATTCACCGTTAAGCACTCTTAGCAAATCATCAGTGAGAGCCACATCATGCAAACTGACAACTAGCTTTAAATGCCAAACTTTACGATGTGGCAAATGAGCCAATGCACCCAATAAAGTGATAAGCGCGTTGTTGATTTTATTGATATTATTATCTGTATTACGCTCAAAGTAATACCCAGTCCGGAAAGCCGACTCACCAACAGTGTAGGCATTACCGTTAAAAACCACCCGACCGGGGACATCTTCCATTTCTTCTCGTGAGATGTAACTTGGAATTCTAACGACATCAAAACCATCGACCAACAGTTTGACGCTACCATAGCCATTATCAAAACCCGCACAGAAAATCTTTTGATTCGCGTGAATGTTCTTAGAACTCATAGGGGTCAAGTGGGGTATAAAGCCTCAATAAGTTTAATATACCCCAAGAGAACCCCATATACATCCCTTGTAGGTGTTAATTTTACCGAAAAAGTTTGGAAAAATTTTTGGGGTATTTATAGCCCCTATTTATACCCCATTAAAAATTAAAATATCGTCGGTTAAAGAATCTCATAATTCGTGATTGTAAAATTTTTTCTAAAACAGCGTAATGCTGTTGTAAAGAAGGCTTTTTTCTATACCAAGATAATACTGGCAACGGTTAAATTGTAAGCAATAGTAGAGATTAATTTAAACCTTTATATATGTCTAAGACCAAGGGGAAACCAGATTTAAAAAAGATAGTCATCACGATAGACATGGGTGCAAGTAAAACCAAGGCTATTGTGCAAGAGTACCCTGAAGGAAAGCCTGTGGTCTTACTTTTAGATTCAGAAGTAGCTGATGTTGCTAAGGCTTCGGTTGAAAGTGTTGAAGCAGAAGGTAACCCCTCTTCTCGTGCTTGGGTAGGAATAGGTGGTGAGTATTGCGCTTTAGGAGAACTTGCCCGCCGTCGTTTCGGGGGTATATCGCAACTAAAAGAACTTAAATACGAGTTAGCAGTCCCCAAGATATGCGGTGCAATCTGGCTAGCGAAGGAGAAGTTGAACTTTGATAACGATGTTGCAGCTTACTTGAGTATCCTGCTGCCGCCGGGGGAGGTGCAAGACTCCGAACAGTTACAAGTTCGCTTGAAGGATGCATTTCGAGGGTTTGATACGCCAGCGGGTAAGATGCGAGTGAAAATGCTTCGTTATGATGCAGCTTCTGAGGGTAGTGGGGTATTTTTCCACCGCAGGAGGGTGCTTGACGAGAATATGCCTGCTTCGATGTACGTGATGCTTGGTTATCGCAACGCGAGTATTTTCACTGTTCGAGGTGGCATTCCGAGTGCGGGAATAACTAGTAATTTCGGTATGTCTTGGCTGGTAAACAATTTCACTTCTAAGGTATCGGGACTAAGCCCTGATAATCCCAATATTGTCGAGGTGTTGGTAGAAGCTGGGGTTAGTTGTGACCCCCAGGTGCTTCAAAAACTCTCGCGCAAGCGCAAACGCGAGGAGGTTCAAATTGATGGCGAGTTGATGTCTAAGGCTTTATTGCTTGCCAGAGATGAGTATTGGCGTGTGATTGTGAGGTGGTTGCGCTCAAAAATGGATGAAGATATCGAGGAACTGATCTTTTGTGGAGGGACTGCTGATTACATTCGCCCAGAAATAGACGCTTACTTCCAAAAAGAGGGGATTAACGTATCCTGGCACGCCGACATTTTTATCCCTGATGAGATATCTTCTGGCATGGGTAATCGAATGGTGGATGTCTATGCGCTGCACCAGCATATAATTATTCAGTTTGATAAACTGACTGGTTATGCGCGCTCTGAAGTAGTGGTTTTAGCTGAATCTTCTGGAGTTAGTGCAGGTGATAGTACAACTACAACCACAGACGACCCTTTTTCTAAATTTGATTTTACGCCTGTTTCCCGCCCCAATGTTTTTATAAGAGTTAACGAAAATGCTTGAATTATTGTAGATGTAGAGTAGTGGGTTAAAAAAAATCAGCTAGAACATGGCTGTGCGGAACAGTTGCGCTCTAGCTGAATCTTTTTTAGTTGGAAATATTGTCAGTGGTTTCGGTGGAGTTATCAGTTACAGTGGGAGCATCTACAGTGGGAGCATCCATCTCGGCATATTTCTTCTGCTGTTCTTCACGACGTTTCCAAGACTTGCGGTTGTATACCAACAAGTCTTCCAAACCCATGTTGAACTTTTTTTGTGCGAATATTAACAACTGTTCGATGGTGTAACGGCGGTCTTCGGGACGACCAAAGCATATTTCAAACTGTGCTTTAAACGCTGCCCAGTCGAAATTGTCAGCCCCTAATTGTCGTTGTGATTCGCGTCCGTACAAATCTCGGATGGAGTAGAAAATTGCATTGTACTTCCGCACATCAAATGACTCAACTTTGAATTGCTCCATAGCCGAATCATCGATTACAATAGCTTGGGTTTTAGTAGATTTTAAGCCAGCCATAATTGTCTCCTAGATGATTTTTTTCAGGAATGCTGGGCGTATGCCCGTGTAAAGAAAAAGAAATCCCACTCAAGACACGAGTGAGATTTCCTTACGATGTAGACTTATTGATTAAGCGTCTGCAGTTTCTTGTTGTTTCCAGCGTTCGCGTTGTTTCCAAGTCCTTTTGTTGACTTCGAGTAGTTCTTCTAGCCCTTTGTTAAAGTGCTTGATAGAATACTCAATCATTTGTTCTACGTTGTACCTGGGATTTTTGATAGTACCGAATGTTGCAACAAACCGAGATTTGAACTCATTCCATTGGGCTTTGTTCCAGTTAATTTGAGACTGCGCTTGGATGGTCTTGCCCCAGGTTTCCTGCAATCCATAGTAGACTGCCTTGAGCTTGCGCTCATTGTAGTCAGCAATCTGGTAAATGCCCATTGCGCCGTCATCAATTAAGCTAACTTTCTTAGTTTTAGTAGCCATAGTTATCTCTTGTACGATAGATATTTCTTAGAGAATTAGCGTAAGCTTTAGTGCTTTTTATCATTGCTCCATACGATTTTTGGAGCAGAATTTTTTCTACGTTAGTAGCAGTTTTTACTTTGGGCAAATTGAGTGAATGGTGAAAAAAAACCGCAAGCGTGTTTAATTGCTTACGGTTTTTATGGATTTGTAGATGTAGATTTAGACGTAATAGTGATTTCCATTCCCAGCTTTCATATTCCCAACTATCAGGGTATCTCCGCTCCTCATCGCTTATATGTGTCTTCCGCTCCGGGCCGGCAATATGTTCGCTGTTCCAGTACCAACTACCATCAGTTCGACGACAAATCTTGGTTTCTAACCAGTTGTTTGTACGAACGAGAAAACCTCCATCTTTAAACTGGATAGCGCCTTTGAAACAGTTTCACGCATGCGTTAGATAGCCAGATACCAAAAACTTGCGCATTGGAATTGTATAGTCGAAGCGTGCGTGTTAGGTAACTTGTGCAATTCCAATGCGTAAGCCTTTGTTGATTGAAGGGTATGGTAATGTTATTTCTCTGTCTTGTTAAACCAATTTTTGGTCAATAAATACTTGTCAACAGGCAATGCAAAAAATCACCCTACGGCTTAGTTCACATACTTGACAATGCCTACTTAACCCATGAGTTAACTTCTAACCATCAAGTTCCTTTTCTAAGCCATTATCTGCCACTAGACTATTCTCCACTGATGAAACTTTATCTATGTTAGATTCTTCTAAAAGCTCTTGAATTTGGGCAAAAAGCTTATTAATTTTTTTTAGCTTTTTCTCATCGTCCCAGATTTTACTCTTTTTGAGTGCTTTGTATATTCTGTCTGTTTTCTCTTTTTCTTCTTGTTTGCGAGATAGTGGCTTTTTCTCATCCTGAGTTTGAAGAATATCTCCTATTTTCTCTTTGATTTCAGACAGTGACAGATTTTCCTCAATCGCTTTATTTAAGAAATCTTGCCGTTTTGAATCATCCTTGAGCCGGGCGATTAATTGTGCCTTAGTGTACTCGATTTTTCCTTGCTCTAATACGGCTTGGATATCTGGAGGAAGTTTGAGCAAGGGAAGGCGGTTAGCAACAAACGACTGCCAGGATATCTTGCCCAATTGTGAGAATATCCTTTGAATAACTTGGGCTTCGTCACTAACCATAACGTTATGGTTAGAATTTCCCTTCGCGTCATTGTTCATCTGATATAGCAGAGAAACCACCATATTTGACTCAACTTCCAACTCAGTAGAAATTAGCGATAATATACCGATAGTTTCCTCAAAAGCGTTGAGTTCTTCCCGTTGGAGGTTTTCTACGAGTCGGATACGAAGTGCTGTTTTCTCGTCACACTCGATAATGCGGACGGGAATATCTATTAGTCCAGCAATTTCACAAGCTTTAAGACGGCGTTCACCAGCCACGAGTTCATGTACTTCACCAACTGGTCGGACAACGATAGGTTCGAGTAAGCCTTCCTGTTTGATACTATCAGCTAGGGATTGAAGTTTTAAGGGGTCGAAATAACGACGAGGCTGGCTGGATGGAAGAGTAATTTCGGCAATGGGTAAAGTGCTTTTAAAATCTGATGAAGGCTGTTCCTCTTCCAAACCAAATAAATTATCGAGTCCGGTTAGTTTTTCGAGTTCGCGTTTTTGGCTCATAGCTGAGTTATATATTTTGTAATTTCTTCCAGTGTGCTAACGGCAGGGTGGTTTTTCTTGTATAGTGCAAGTGGCAGATGTGCCTGGGCGGCATCAGGAAAAGCGGTTGATTTGGGAATGGGATTCGTGATGTGTATACGCTCTCCTACTTGCTTTTTAATCTCTTCCAGTATTCCTGTGTCTTGGAGGTTGCGACTATCGTATTTAGTCGGAATAAAACAAGCGATTTGTACTTTTTTGTGTCCTCCTTTTTTGATCCGAGCGATTGTTTCCAGCAGTTGGTTGGTGCCGAGATAGCACTTATACTGAGTTTCGACTGGAATAACAATATGTGTTGCCGCTACTAAGCTCATAATACTTAGTATTCCAAGAGAAGGCGGACAGTCAATCAAAATATAATCATACTTGTCAAGTACATCTTCTAGCGCGAGTTTGAGCCTTTGTCGGTTGTCAATTGTCAGGTCAGTAAGAATTTTTTGCTCTGCACCTGCTAATTGGATATTTGTTGGTACAAGGTGCATCCCGTAAATGGGTTTTTCCCATATATATAAAGGAGTTTCTTCGGCGATCGCACTATAGACAGTTTGCCCAATTTCAAGTTTTACGGACTCTAAACCCATAAAAGCTGTTAGCGATGCCTGCGGGTCCATATCTACAAGCAGTACCCGGTGTTTTTGGGCAAGGTGATAACCGAGGTTATGTGTAATGGTCGTTTTGGCGGCTCCACCTGACTGGTTGAAACTGGCAATTATTTTGGTTGATGTCATGTTACTAGGGAATTGGGTTCAAAAGTTGGGAATTGGGTTCAAAACTAATTGTCACACGCGCCCGAAAACCCTTACCGTATGAGAGTATTATATTTCCAGGGTATTTATGTGTGACAGTTAAGAACTTAATTGTTTGTGCAAGAGTTAAGAGAAGTGAAAAAATCGCTCGACCGTAAAGAAATGCGCGAAAAGTATTGACAACGACAGAATCAGGGTTTAGTACCGTTGCTAGTAAAAAACTTAATTGTTCGCGTTACATATCATATAAGCTGAAGCGATTTTTTAAACCATATAGCGCGATTTTATCAAACTGTGGTTTTTTATTCTGGCTTTCTGTAAAAAAAATATGCTAATACAAACAATCGAGCTTGTCTGTACTAGCACTATTTTTAACTACTCATCTTATAAAGGAGGCTTAGAGTCGAATTCTTCATCCGTTGAAGTAATATTATCTTCAAGCAATTCCTTAGCAAATTCTGGTGTTTCAGGTGAATGAGCATTGCTGTCGCGTTGTACTAGTTCGCTGATTGGTTCTGCTAATACAAAGTTTCTGATTACAAGCGTCGCAATCTTTTCCTTGTAGTTTTCTCTTATATCAACCTGCTGGTCAATATACCCTTCCGCCGTACCATGTATGCCTACCCCTTTAGAGTTGATGATGACGGCTGGTGCGCCCTTGGAACGGTAGGGTATCTCATCAGCGACAACTCCCTCTCTTCCCCGGTAGTAGAATTCGGCAATTCCGAAAGCAATCAAACTTCCTTCTTTATCGTGGGTTTGATTTACAGACTTAATTCGTACAGTGCTAGTAGCATTAATCATGTTCTTGTAGTTTGTAGATTTAGTAGATGGTTTTTCGCCTACACAGTATTCGTCGTAGGCGAAAAGTACTTTTCTAGAAATTGGCGTTAGCAAAAGCCTGTTCGTTTGGTGCAGAAGTAGATGTAGATTCTTCCTTACGGGGTGAACCTAATAACTCGAGCGCGTTAATTGTGATTACGGGTTTTTGGCGCATGGTACCAGAATTTTTATCTGCCCAACGGTCAAACCCAAACTCACCAGTTATTGCAATCTGGGTTCCTTTACGAACGTAGTTATTGATAACTTCTGCGATGTGTCCCCATGCTACAAGGTCAAACCAAAGGGCTTGCTCGCTTCTGTAGGGAGGTCTGACAGCGAGGCTAATACTAGCTTTAACCGCACCGGACTCGAAATACTTTAGCTCCGGGTCTTGTCCGCATCTGCCAACTAGCATAACTTTGTTGATATAGTTCATATCGCAAGAATTGATTTACTTTTTTTCTGACTGCGTTAGCAAAAGTTCCTTCAGGATTTATCACTTGACGAGTTGTTTTTTCTTCAATCACACCCTTTTTACTCCACAGTCATAGGTGGTTATTCTTCGTCCTTGTTTTTCCTAAAATCGTGGTTTTTACCAAGGGATGGAAAGTTACTTTGTGCTATGGTGGTATGGCTATAAGTGATATTTATTTAAGTAATATAAGTAATTATTTATGCCTGAATATCTTCTCCTGAAGCGAGTAAATATTTGTAAGCTGATTCTTCTGGCTTTGATGTGGATACAATCTGATGAGGATAGCCAAAGCCAACTTGCTCCTGACTATTCATCCCCTTTGCGGGTAGAAAATCTGACTTGGTTAGGGGAAACCTACGTAGGAGAGGATGTTGAGCATTTTTGTGACGTTTCTAATACCACTACGATAGGCGTGTGGGGAGAAATCTTAGAACTGAAGCTGGTAGATTTGGTTACTAATTTACCGACTTGCTTGCATGACGCATCATGGTATGCCCTGTTGGTGATCACAATGATGCTAGTGGACTTGGAACTAGATGGTGTGTACTTACATCCACAAGATAAGTATTTTGCCCGTTCTATTGCGCTTGATAGTTTAGAGCAATTGGGTGGTTCTTACTTAGCGAAAGGTCATCCTTATTTAGACTTTCCTTTATCTTTAGAAGAAGCTAAATTTCTACTACCAGTTGATAGAAAGCAAGAGTTAGAAATCGAGCTAGGAAAGTTTCTTATTAACACTTATGAACATGATTTTGAAGATGATGCACCAGATATTAGCCAGTTTTCCAAAGGTTATTTGAAAGAGGTTTTAAAAGACTTTTTTGCTAATTCTGACTGGCGGAGTGATATTGACACTGAAGCAGTTGTACAACTACAAGAGAAGTACGGGTCAGAGTATTCTCAAGCTGCATATTCCATTCAAACCAAGGATAATGAACGTTGGGGTTATACCCTTGTTTTTCTCAAGCAGTTTCTAGGCTTAGATTCCAGTTTTCTAGACAGCCATAGTGATTTATTCCTTGATGAATCTGAAAAAAATAATTTCCCTGAATACTTTCGTATCAAGTCTCATTTAGAACGCTGGCAAGACCGAACAGTTATCTTATCCCGATTGGTACATACCTTGGTTTATTTTTTGCTAGTAGGAGCAAATTATCATCCTAGTCATATTGATGAATTAATGGCTATCCCAGCTTCTTCACGGGCGATATCCAGCTTACAACCTTGCTTAGGGGTAGCTGCTTATCGGAGTGGTTACTATATGGCTGCTTCTGGTATTCCTGAATCAAAAGTCGGTCGAGACTGGCTTTTGGAGAAAGCTTTCCCTAACCTGCGTGATTTTTACCAGTGCGGTCGGTTGGAAGGGAAAGATATTAGTGTTGGTTTAGTATAAATTTTTCATATTTTTACTTGTGAATAAGCTTGAATAACTTCAGTGTCAGAACTTATACCATTTTGAAAAAAGAATGCGACACATGATTGCCTATATAACGGTTCTATCTGTCGCAAACATTTTTTGAATTGGTATTACGTAATTTTTACTACAAAGAGAACGACCTTTCCTTACAGAGAAGAAGAGATCAGAATTTGAACGGAATATTAAAAAAAGTAACGAAAACTGATTATGAAAATAGTGATAATTGTTCTATCTGGACGGTACTTTCGGTCTGAGGTTTTTCTGTAGGCTGTTTGTTGTTTAACGACTTTTTACCCCATCCTTCTTTTGCCGCGTGTTTGACCACGCGGGAGCGGATATCACTGGCTACCGTTTCATAATCGGAGCGGATTTTCTTATACTGAATTGGGTCGGTTCCTATCCTTTGCCAGAGACTATCGTAATTGTAGTTTTTGAAGGGTCTGTGCTTGGTAAGAGCATCATGACTTGCCCAGAGGTAGACATCCGTCCATTCTGGTGAAAGTGGTATCTCGAAAGTGATTGGCATCATGAGAGCCAAAACCTCACTACTTGAAGCCAATTTTCCTATTTCCCCTTTGTCTATCTCTTCTAGCGCTGCGTCCAATCTATCGATAGCGATCGCACACCAAACCCAAGCCGGAATTGACTGTTCCCAGTCGTTCTGCTGAGTTACAATTGGTCCTGCAACGTACTGAACAATTTCAGGACTTGCCCCTGCCAAATTAAGTAAGCTGGCGGTTACAGCTTTATGAATCCCTTGGCTGGTTAATAGCTGAAGTATCTTTCTGGTACTGGGGGTAAGTATTTCACTTGCTTTTTGGCTTTTGCTGTTACAGATAGTTTGCTCAATATCAAAAAGGCTTTGCTGCTGGTTCATATCATTCCTTGTGTAAATAAATACTGCCAGCTAAAAACGTTTTTAGCTGGCAGCAATTGCTGCTAATAGATGTATTTGGCTATGGCAAAAGTAAACTATCCCAAACACTTCTAGGGTTAACGTGGTACAAGAGTTGGTTTCTCGCCTGCGTAAATTTAGCGAGTAGCTGAGTGTTTTGTAACTTTTTCCACCAGTTGTGTTGTAGGTAGGTAAGTAGCCATAACTGCGTCTCGTGATTCCAACTTGAGATGCTGTTACTCAAACTGAGTGCGCTGAGGATATCGCTAGGAGGTACTTCTAGTTGGCTTACAATTGCTTTTGGTATAGATGACAACATCTTTATGTGAGCGATCCCTCGACCGGGACTGCCTTCACTAATAGCCAGAATTTCTTGTGTTAGTTCAATTTGTTGGTTTTTTATAACAGACACAACCTCCTCATCGGTTAGTCTATGAAAGGGTATTATTTGGCATCTACTTTTAATAGTGGGTAGTAGCTTTTGGGGATGAGATGAAATAACGATGAATGTTCCAGTTTTAGGTTCCTCCAGGGTTTTGAGAAGGGTATTGGCGGCGCTGGGGTGCAGCATATCGCAAGAGTGGATAATTACTACCTTTTGGTTGCTATTAATGGCGCTAGTTGAGAGGAATTCAATGACTTCTCGTATCTGTTCAACCCGGATAGTGGGGATACCTTTTTGTTGAGAGGTGTTTTCACAGAGAAGTTGCCGGGGGGATGTTCCCTCCAGCAAACTTCTGGAGGAAGTCGGTTTGATATGCAAGACGTCTAAATGATTTTCTCCCACAATAGTGTTTGCAAATGCTAGAGCAGTTTTGGTTTTTCCCACTCCTTCAATCTCACTGGTAAATAGGTATGCGGGGGCAATCTTATTATGTTCGATTGCTTCAGTAAGCAGAAGTTTGGCGGTATGTTGTCCGATGATTTCCGTAAATGGATTAGTTTTATTGTTCATACGGTGCAGATTTCGATAATTCTGCTAGTTAAGCTATGAGTTCCAGTTTTGAGCTCGGTTTCGAGTTGTACGAGTGTAGTGAGGCTGTTTTTGAGCTTTTGAACAGCTACATATTTGACCTCATCCTTGAGGTAATGCAATCTTTTGGGGTTTTTCAGTTCGGCGATTTCTGCAATCTTGTTTTCGGCGAGTTTTGCTTCTAATCCAGCTTTAGTTATTAACCAGATGCGGAAAATAGACGTGAGCGTTGCTACTATTTTGAGTGGATGTTCGTTGTTATCCAGTAGTTTGGATATTTGCATTATTGCTAAGTTTGGATGGTTTCTTAACATAGCAATCGTAAGTTCTGAATAGTCAGTGTTATTATTACTAACTAGCTGGGATACTTCTTCAAGCTCTAAGGTTTTTCCATCTGCGTAGATAGCAAGAAGAGCGAATTCGCTCTTCGCTCGTGCGGTGTTGTTGCCAATTGCTTCGACTAAGTAATGAGTTACATCTGGTGTGAGTTTAACTTGATGAGCAGCTGCATACTTCCCTATCAAATTAATTATCCCTTTTTTATCCCAACTGGGAACGAGAGGGAATTCCTCTTGTTGAGCATATTTTAGAATAGTTTTTACTACTGCCCTACGAGAATCTGGCTTGTTATTACCAGTAATTAAGAGGATGCTATTTGAAGGTATTTGAGAAAGCTGATTATCAAGGTCTAGGTTATCTTCATTTGATAAACTTCCAATCAGATATTCGCTGTCTACATGAACAATTTTGCTACCTTCTCCAAAGGGAAGAGTCATTACCTCAGTAAAAACGTTGGCAGCAATATTTTTCTCGTTACCAGATAATCTGACGTAGTTAAAAGCTTTCCAGTCCGGATAAACATTTTGATTAACCAACTGGTCAATTTTTTGATTGAGCGAGTAGGTATCCTCGCCGTAGTATAGGTATACAGGCATGATAATTTTGATATATTTCTAACTATCAGACGTGAGTAGTAAGTGGTGGTTTGAAAAAATAGAAGAGTTAGTATTAACTCTTCCCACTTGCCTAGTTTTTAGGATGCAGCTTCAAGGCGAATAGTTGTCTAAATCATATACTTTTACAGTTGTGACTTTAACTTTTGATTGATGATTTAAATTTTCTACAGATTTTATCCCATTAAACTTGCGAATTGAATCCTTACCTTCCAAGTAGGCGTAATGCTAGAGAAAGTGTCACCTTGTGCCATATCCCGCTTGAAAGTTCCAAATCATTTTTTGAGCCGGAACTTTACTCTTTTTGGCACTCCTTTTAGTGCTTGAAATCCTAAAATTCAAGACTAAAGTTATGAAAATGTTCCGACACTGTTAAAACTCGGAACTGTGTAAAGTTTTATATACTTTGACGGATAACGGCTAAAAGGTAGCCATATCAATGCTTTAAGGTACTTGGCACTTCATGACAGCTTCTCTAGCCTTAGCCCAAGTAATGCAATACACATGATGGACCTCCCACTTGATATAAAGAAATAGCCGATTCCCACTCATCAAGTGATGCTTTTTTCTCTTGAAGAATTTGGACAATCGCAGAGGGAAGTTTGACTTCTTTATTGGTATCTAGGTTAAGATGGGGGGTGGTTTCAGATAGGAGTTCTTGCTCGCTTTTTGGTAGTTCGCCATACCTAATGTTTATCTGATGTAGCTCTGCTGTAATACCTTGCAGAGGTAGCGTGTGCTGTACAAATTTTTTCTGTTTTTTGATTTTAACCTTTCGTTTTGGTTTGACTACAATAGGGTTTGTAGGAGTATGTACAGCGTAACATTGGGGAATGTAGAGTGAAAGTTGTCCCCAAAGCTTATAGGATACAGTTTTCTTCTCTGGTTGGTTAATTTTGTACTCAAATTTAGCAGTATGCCTGGGGACGCCGCACCTGCGGAGTTTGACCTCAATTTTGTACGATAGACTGCCTTCTATAAGCGTATGGCTGTCAAGAATGACTGCGTTTGTTCTTTCCCACCATTCGACAATTACGATGCGATCGCCGCTTAGTCCTTCAATAATGTTACTCAACCGGGAGTTAGGACGAGAAGCAATAAATTTATTGACCCAGGCTCGCTGTTTTTTGTTAAGCCTGGGCTTACGATATGAGGATTTATTTTTCATTTTATTGCATTTCTATTGATGAATGATACCCCCACCAATCAGTCGCTCAATAATTGATAGGAGTTTGGTTATCTAGAACAGAGATAATTGTCGCTTGTTAGGTTCTAGTATTTCGGGAGCAGCTATTGTGAGAATTTCTTCTCGTTTTTTCTCAATCATGTCTAGATAATACTGATGTGAATATTTATCATCACTAGTGATATTGGTTAACCCTCTAACACCATAATAGTAAGTGACTACATCACCAGGTTTTCCCAGTTTGAGGAGTTCCTTTTCACCCTCACGAATCCTGCGAGTGATGGCAAGTTTGTCTTTTGGATATTTCCTTGATAAAATCTGAGATTTGACATTCTCGTAATATTCCTCTGCGCCTACTTGGTTTTGGATTAAGTAAGTTAAGTATTCAACAGGAAATTCTTTCTCTAACTTGGAGCGAGAACGGCTTCTCCAACTACCTTTGCGGATAATCTTGCCATCTTCTAGCCATAAGAGATAGTTCTTAGTTCCCCTTTCAGGAATAAACATCGCTTCGGCGATAAACTCTAGTTTGACGCTTATCTTTTTGGGTAATTGAGATTGAAGTGTAGCGTACACTTCTTCTGGTTTAGGGTGAGTAAAGAACACCCCATCAGTATCAACTTCTATAGGAGTTGCGCCAACGCTGTTGATTACCTCAATCATGAACTGTAATATGCGCCTACCATAGGCTGTCACCAAGGCAGCTGCTTCCATATCGTTGAAAGCGAGTTCAGATGTTCCAAAGAACCCAAACTGAGAATTAGCCAGAACTTTGATGGATTCTCTTTTTTCCTTGGCAACAATGTCTCCAGTACTGACAAGTTGTTCCAACTTCGACTTTTCAGTTACCAAATATTGCAAGATGCTCAGCCCGATTCGCTTTGTATCCTTACGAGAGACAATTCCTTTCGACAATATAGTTCTGGGGTACATGGAACTGATATCGATGTATCCAACCTTTCTATAGAGTCCTGGAATGGAGTCGGCACAACCTCCTTGGAATTTGTACTTGCGATCGGGTTTGGGTTTGTGTCCAGGATAATAATGCTCAAAAATTCTTTCCCACTTTGTGCCGTTACCTGCCAGAGCTAACTGCTGGAGGTTCATGCCCGGTACAATCAATGTTTCATAGTAATAAGAGGGCACAAGCCGGTTGGCTATAAGTTGAGTATCTTCTAGGTCGTAGGTAAGATACTCCTTAATTTTCTGCCATCCCTGATTACCAGAACCAGCTTTCCAGCAAGCGAGAATTTCCTCGTAGGGGAGAACCAGTCGCGGTTCTGAGCGCAATCTCATTTCCAGTACCACTTGTTTGAGCGATCGCCCGTTGGTAAGTTCCTTGGCGACAAAATCCCACCTGAGAACGCAGATAAAGATATCTACGTGCTGGCAGTTGCGGATGAATACCTCCCGAATCTCCAGTGGCTCGCCGCGTACTTGGGCAGTTCGGATGATTCGTGTCTTAGATGCAATTCTAAATGGATGAGGAATGCCGTGTAACTCACAGCGGGTGATAATAAACGGTAGGTCAAATTCTGTTCCGTTGTAGGTGTAAATTACTTCTGATTTGCTTGCTTTTAGGTGCAGGAGAAACTCCTGGAGGATTTTGCTTTCGGCTCGATCCATAAAGATGGCAATTTCCCCTATCTCGCTCATGCAGCCAATTGCATAGATACGATTTTCTCTTGGATTTATTCCTGCTGTCTCAATATCGACTACCAGAGTTTTGAGACTAGAGTACGGGGCAATATTTACCGAAGGATGCCACTCAGGTATTGGGGTAGTATCTGACCAGAATATGTCAAGTCTTTCCTCATTAAGGATGATTTTATTACCAGATTTTGTAATAAAATATCGGTGGTTGTAATTCATAAGTTACAAAATTAATTACTCTTTCTTGGCATGAATCCTTGTGGTTTAGTAGGGAGTTTTTTTTACGGTAAAAATACCTCAAAAATGATGTCCAGATTATTAGGGAGTGCGAATATTGAAAGCGGCTGCACCAACGGTTCTTTTTCTTCTAATAGTGCGGTCATAATCCTGTACTAGGGTACTGCTGCTAATATTGATGTTGTTGCTGTAAGCAGCCATACTGGAAATTCGCGTACTTTTAATTGATTGTAAATGTTTTTAAGCTCTGACTTGTATTCCAGCCAAGCAAAGGCTACTAATTCTTTAAGAAGGTCTTGCCTACCATTACTGTATATGTATTTGCACGCTTCATCTACACATCGCTCATGAGTTTGTTTGTAAGCAATTGTTATTTCTAGCATTTGGATTTTTTCTGCTTCTGGTACTTGCCAAGAGTGAATTGAATTGGTGCTGTATAAATTTTTGGCACAGCTAAAGGCAACTGCTAGAATACAGTCAACGTGTTTTCTAAGTCGGTCAATTTCAAGCAGACAGTCCTTAAAATGCGCTATTCCATTGCTGCATTGAACTGAATTTCCCTTAACTTGTTCTGATAGCTGTCTGGTGGCGAATGGTCCATCGATAGTTAGTGTGCCATTAATGGCTATATCTAAAATTTCGAGAAAACGTTTTTTAAATAGTGCAAGGGTTTGTTTACGGTCTAAGGTTTTAGGACGGGAATAGATAACTCCGCTAATTTCTGATTTATCCGGACATTCATCTCCTACGCCTGGAAAATGCCTCCAATAAGGTGGCATTTTTTCACCCTTAGCGAAGCATAACTCGCCGAAACATTTGGAGCCGAAGCGGTAATTCATCAATATACGTATCGAAATCTGCGATTGCTGCTGGCAATAAAAGTCCTGTACGAAGGCTAATTGCTTTAACTGACATAATTTTAATCAGATACTTCCAGAATGCCAGTTGTTAAATTTTGTTGTGGTCTTGTTTGATATCTTAATTTTTTGCTTCCCAATCAGGGCAGTCTTTATTAAGATTGGGGCTTACTACACAAGGTAGATATTGCTGTAGATGCAATTTGTGTATTATATTTAATGTGATTTTTGATGGCTAAAAAAAACTTTCCCCAAAGTTTTTTATCGGGGAAAGTGAGTGTCTTTATAAAGTGACGAACATTTGAACTAGGCGGTTTGTAATTGAGACTTCATCTGAAGCTTTTGTACCAGTTGTACCCAGGCTGGCGCTTTCTTACCTTTAATGGGAGTAAGATTGTTCCAGTGCATTTCGAGTTCAGATTGGGATAAATGTGGGAGTTGTTCCTTACCCCAATTGATTGCATCTTGGATTGTTTTCCAATTAGTCCAAGGTTGTTTTGCTCCTTTGATATTGCTTAACTCAATTAGTGTTGCTTCCAACCAAAGTTTAGCTGCCTCCGAGTCACGCATTAACTGTTGTCTTGACATTAACAGGGCAATACTTGCTTGAATCTGGGTTATTTCCCACATTTGAGAAATAGTTACGAGTTCTTCCCAGGTGTCTTTCTCCAGTTGAGTAATTTGTCTATTATCAGGAGCAGTTTTAGCGACTAGCAGGTCTTTGAGAAACCCAGTTAAACTTGAGTATATGACGAACGGGTTCTTGCCATACTCAATTAAGTCCTGGAGAATTTGTAAGTTAGCTGTTACTTCCCCTTTGGCAAGGTTTTCGGTTACCTCTTAAGAAACACATTCCGTCGCCGTAGATTGAGCAACGAGATTAAAGCCTAAAGTATGAGCTTTTTTCTGGAGATACTTCACCGTGCGATCGCGATACTGTTGCTCATAGGCATCAATACCAGGG
>Ga0209902_100484_pt1 | contig 41336 bp, 32 predicted proteins | sample FECB27metaG_FD_188304 | JGI IMG/M metagenome (GOLD analysis project Ga0209902, IMG submission 188304) | Cyanobacterial communities from the Joint Genome Institute, California, USA - FECB-27 (SPAdes) (version 2) | ecosystem: Environmental > Aquatic > Thermal springs > Hot (42-90C) > Microbial mats...
CCCAAAATTTGTTTTGTGCGGTGCGGATATTCTTGAATATAATGAAGTGGATTTTTCATTTTGGTAGACGGTCAAAATTCCGTTCTACCATTTTTTTGACACCAGGTTAATATTCCGGACGTGTCTAATAAGGTTGGAGTAAATCCGGCTTATTTGATTCCTGTTGAGAAAGAGAAGATTCCTAAAACGGAGATTGGCAAAATTCAGCGCAGTCAACTTAGCCAGCGCTGGGAAACTGGTGAGTTCGACAACTACCTCAGGCAAATCGACGTGCCTAGGCAGCGACTCTCTCAGGAGGTGCCCAAAACTGAGATCGAGAAAATCATTGCTGCTATTTGGCGCGAGGTTCTCCATATCAATGAGGTAGACATTCACGACAATTTCTTTGACTTAGGTGGGAATTCGCTACTCATTGCTGCTGTTACCAGTAAGCTGCAGGCAGTTTTGCAGCAAGATATTCCTCTAACAACAGTGTTTCAATATCCCACGATTCGCTCCCTAGCTCGGTATTTAAGTCAAGGGTCGAATCACCTGGTTGACCGCGAAATAATGCAGAGCAAGATTCGGGGAGAAAAACGTAGGAAAAAGTTAATGCAAGCCAACCTTTATTAATCGTTTAACTCTCATTGCTGTTTAAATAAACTGTAAAATTAGCAAAAGAGGAGAAAATGCCAACAAACGAAGTTGCAAATCTTGAGGTTAACTCAGCACTAGATATCGCTGTCATTGGGATGTCTGGTCGCTACCCAAAAGCCAAAAATCTTGAAGATTTTTGGGAAAATCTACGAGATGGAGTAGAATCTATTTCTTTTTTCACTGATGAAGAGTTAGCAGCTTTAGAGGTCACTCCTGAATTACTGCAGAATCCTCAATACGTCAAAGCAGCCCCGATACTAGACGATATAGATTTATTTGACGCTTCATTCTTCGGCTACAGTCCGAGAGAAGCTGAAATGCTAGATCCGCAAATTCGCATTTTCTTGGAGTGTGCTTGGGAAGCTCTCGAAACGGCAGGATACAGCCCTCAAACTTACAAAGGTGCAATTGGAGTTTACGCAAGTCAAGCACAGAGTATGTATTTACTGAGAAACCTCTATGCCAGTCTTGACTTCCACGAATCTACACTTTTTGGCAATATAAAAACCCTGATTGCTAATGGCAGCGATTTCTTACCGACGCGGGTTTCTTACAAATTTAATTTGAAGGGACCAAGTATTAATGTGCAAACTGGCTGCTCAAGTTGCTTAGTGGCAATCCATCTAGCACGTCAGAGCTTGCTGGCGGGTGAATGCGATATTGCCTTGGTGGGGGGAATTTCTATAGATATTCCCCAAAAAAGAGGCTATATCTACAAAGAGGGGATGATTTTTTCTCCGGACGGTCACTGTCGCGCCTTTGATGCTAAAGCACAAGGAACAGTTTTTGGCAGTGGTGTAGGTGTTGTGGTGCTCAAGCCATTGGTCAATGCTCTCTTGGACCACGACTGTATCTATGCAGTAATTAAAGGTTCAGCTATCAACAACGATGGTTCTGAAAAAGTTGGATATATGGCTACGAGCGCCAAGGGTCAAGCTTCGGCGATTGCAGAAGCCATAGCCAATGCCGGAGTAGATGCTGAAACCATTACCTATGTAGAAGCTCACGGAACGGGAACGGCTCAAGGCGATCCAATTGAAGTAGCTGGTCTAACTCAAGCATTTTCTCTCTACACTCAAAAGAAAGGCTTCTGTGCTCTCGGTTCGTATAAACCAAATATTGGGCACATGGATATCGCCTCTGGGGTAACGGGCTTCATCAAAACGGTGCTGATGCTCAAGCACAAGATGCTAGTACCCAGTTTGCATTTTGAAGAACCCAATCCCCAAATAGATTTTGCTAACAGCCCCTTCTACGTCAACACAAAACTACAACCTTGGACGACGGAGAACGGCATTCCCCGACGCGCTGGGGTGAGTGCTTTCGGGATTGGCGGCACCAACGCTCACATCATCCTTGAAGAAGCTCCAAAAATTTCTCCCGTACAGGTGAAACCAGATCGCCCTTTGCACTTGTTGTGCTTGTCGGCAAAAAGTGAAAAGGCACTGAAAGAACTGGTGCAAAAATATGAAGCCTACTTAGCGTCCGAGCCGTCACAGTCTTTGGCAGATATCTGTTTTACTGCAAATGCAGGACGTTCTCACCACAATTACCGCCTGAGAGTAGTGGCTGGTTCTACAGAGGCTGTGCGCGAACAACTGGTCAACTTAACTGCTAACGCAGATGAGAGCAAAGCGATCACAAAATGCTCCAACACAAGTCAACCTAAAATTGCCTTTCTGTTTACAGGACAAGGCTCCCACTATGTTGGCATGGGACGCGAACTCTACAAGACTCAGCCCACATTTCGCCAAGTTATCGATCACTGCGACGAGCTACTGCGCCCTCATTTAAATGTGCCTCTGCTGTCAGTCCTTTACCCAGAAGATGAAACTTCTTCTGCTCTTAACGAAACAGCCTACACCCAACCAGCTTTGTTTGCCTTCGAGTACGCATTGGCTCAGTTGTGGCTGTCGTGGGGCATCAAGCCAGATGCGTTGATGGGTCACAGTTTGGGCGAGTATGTAGCGGCGTGCATAGCTGGAGTTTTCAGTTTGGAAGATGCGCTGAAGCTGGTTGCAGAACGGGGGCGGCTAATGCAAGCTTTGCCGCCTAACGGCGAGATGGTCGCTATCTTAGCGGATGTAGCGCTGGTCAAAACCGCGATCGCGCCTTACCAGCCAGATGTGGCGATCGCTGGCATCAATGCGCCGTCTGAAACGGTAATTTCTGGAACGCACACAGCGGTACAAGCAGTCCTCGCAAACTTGCAATCCAAAGAATTAGCCACACATCCCTTAAAGGTCTCCCATGCCTTTCACTCCCCCCTAATGGAGCCGATGCTGGACGCCTTCAGAGAAGTTGTTGCTCAAGTCACCTACGCCGCACCCGAGATGAAGTTGATTTCCACCGTCACTGGAAAAGTAGCGGGGGTAGAGATCGGACAGGCAGAATACTGGTGCAAACAGATTCGAGAAACTGTAAGGTTTGCAGATGCTATTAGCACCCTCCTGTCTTCAAACATCGATATCTTTGTTGAGGTTGGTCCGCAGCCAGTACTAACCAAATTGGGACAACGGTGTGACCCAAGCGAAACAAAGGTTTGGCTGCCGTCATTACAGTCTCATAGACAAGATTGGCAGCAATTGCTCATCACCTTAGGAACACTTTACGTTCACGGCGCAGAAGTGGACTGGGCGGGATTTGATCAGGACTATTCCCGCCGCCGGGTATTGCTGCCGACTTATCCTTTCCAGCGACAGCGGTATTGGCTTGAAGCAACACCTGCAATCCCCCCATTCAATACGTTCCAACACTCTGGTCTACCTGTCCATAACGACCCCCCTTCCATAGATGTTGGAATGAATTTCCCAATCCCCGCTAAGGAACTAGAGCGGGATGCTATTTTAACTGCAGAGCCGCAAGAGCGCCAGCAGTTGGTGGAGTCTTATCTGTGTCGGCAAATTGCCAAGGCCATTAAGCAAACTGAATCCAACTTGGACTTGCAAGACTCTCTTAGAAGTTTGGGATTTGATTCGCTGATGATCGTTGAACTCAAAAATAACATAGCTACAGATCTTGGAATTAGCTTGCCTATGAAGGATCTGCTAGCTGGCATCACTCTTGTACAGTTAGTTCAGAAGGTAACAGAGGAACTTACAGACTTCACATCGAACTTAACTTCCCAGCCGCAAGCAAACACCTCTTGGCTCGTGTGCTCCAACCCCAATCCAGAAGCAAGTTTGCGCCTATTCTGCTTCCCCTACGCAGGTGGCGGAGCTTCAGTATTTCGCACTTGGTCAAACGACTTGCCTCCAACTATAGAAGCCTTTAGCGTGCAGCTTCCCGGTCGAGAAAACCGTATCGGCGAGGAGCCTTTTACGCAACTAGAATCCTTAGTAAAAACTCTAGCGCAAGTTCTGCTTCCTTATCTGGACAAACCTTTTGCCTTCTACGGTCACAGCATGGGAGGGCTGTTGGCTTTTGAACTGGCAAAATTATTACGCACTCAGTTTGGCTTATTGCCAGTTCACTTATTTGTTGGAGCGAGTGTTGCTCCCCAATTACCCAATCCTTTTGTTTCCCTCGATCTGAGTTCTCCTCAAAAGGTAAAGGAATTTCTGTATAGCTTGGGGACGTCAGCTAAAGTGTTGGAAAACACTGAACTCATGCAGGTATTGCTACCGACTATCAAAGCAGATTTTCTTACCCTTAAAGCATATGCCTACAAGGATTCTGCACCGCTAAATTGTCCCATTTCAGCTTTTGCTGGAAGCGAGGATCGCTTTGTCCGTAAAGAGGATATGTCAGCTTGGGGGCTACACACTTTGAGCCCTTTCAAACTTCACGTTGTTTCAGGTTCTCACTTATTCTTAGACAGCGATCGCCAATTGCTTTTGCAAACTATCTGTCAAGAGTTGATGTCTTGCGATTGGCTTGAGTTAGATCGGCAGCAGCCCAATTCTTTTGTTACAGCTTTGGTTTCTTAATATCTAATGGCTCCGGTATGTTCCGGAGTCTGAGGATTTGATATAACGCGGTTCAACCTACAAGGAGCAAAAATAATGGTTACAACAAACTATCAAGAGCGCGTATTTCTGGCACAGGCGGGTTATACAAAAACCCTTTTGTCTAACTACGATGCTCTGATTGGATTCAACGCACGTTTTTTGTGGAAATGTGCGCGCCCTAGACTCCTCAAGTTCTACAACAAAAATATTTCTGCAAATCACTTGGAAGTAGGAGTAGGTAGTGGCTATTACTTAGATAAGTGCCGCTTTCCTGTTGACAAACCCCGAATTGTTTTGCTGGATTTGAATCCAAACAGCCTTGAGTTTACCTCAGCACGAATTCGGCGATACCAGCCAACGATTTGTCAAGGTAGTGTATTGGAACCTATTTCTTTAGAGGCTAATCAGTTTGATTCGATTGGATTCAACTATGTGCTTCACTGTTTGCCAGGAACACTGGCTCAAAAAGCAGCAACAGCGTTTGAAAACCTCAAACCACTGTTGAAAGAAGGTGGCATTCTATTTGGTTCAACAGTTCTGGGAGAAGGTGTCAAGCATAACTACCTTGGCAAGAGAGTTATGAAAAATTACAACAGTAGAGGAATCTTCAACAATTATCAAGATAAAGTTTCAGATTTAGAAGCTGTCTTGAAGCCAAACTTCTCCACTTATTCAGTTCAAGTCATTGGTTGCACTGCACTATTTACAGCAAGAAAATAACTTTTTACTCTCCCTCACTTAGTACACATCACCATAAAAGGGGGTTCGGAATTGGCTTGAGAGATGATTTACTTCCCAGAGTCAGCTTGATTTTGATTTGGGATCCTCATTAATGATGAGTTGTACTTAGTTAGTTGAGAAGTGGGGAAAATTCCCTTACAGCAATTTTCAGATTAATAGACCACATTGAATTCAGATCTTGTGGGCTGGGCATCCTTGCCCGCCCTCTTATCTCAAACGGCACTTGTCGCCCGTTCCACTCATAGAATTAGTGCTGTGCTTCATTCACTTGAAAACTGCTGTAATTTGTGGGGTTTTCCCTTCAACCAGGGAACTGTATCTAAAAATGAATTTGTTTTTTAACTGCAAATCTATTATGAAAACACTGCTCATCGACAACTACGATTCCTACACGTTCAATCTGTACCAGATGATTGCCCAAGTGAATGGAGAACTTCCTATCGTTATCCGCAACGATCAAGCTACCTGGTCTGAGTTGAAGGAGCTAGCATTCGATAACGTGGTAATTTCTCCTGGTCCCGGACGCCCAGAGAAAGAAAAAGACTTTGGTGTCTGCCGACAGGTCATTCAGGAAATAGATGTGCCCTTGCTCGGTGTTTGCCTGGGTCACCAAGGGCTTGGTCACATATTTGGTGGAACTGTTATCCATGCACCGGAAGTGATGCACGGACGTCTAAGTGCAGTTTACCACAACGGCTCCGCGCTGTTCAAAGATATTCCCCAAGCTTTTTCTGTTGTACGCTACCACTCCCTGATTGTTTCAGAAGAATTGCCTGAGTGTCTGCAGAAAATCGCTTGGACAGAGGAAGGAATTGTCATGGGGTTACGCCATGGATATCGACCACTGTGGGGCGTACAATTCCATCCAGAATCTATCTCTACAGATTATGGTTATAAATTACTGGAGAACTTTAGAGATATCACTTTGCAGTTTCCTCAAAAAAGAGCAGCAAAAGCGAAGTCCCAAGAGTTTTCCATTATTCCCACAGGTGAACTGCGTCATTCGCAGAATCAAAAATACGAAGTAAAGAGCCGTAAACTCAACATTTGTCCAGATACAGAGCAAGTATTCGTCCATCTATTTGGGGAACAACCAAACGCTTTTTGGCTTGATAGCAGTCAAGTAGAACAAGGTTTATCGCGCTTCTCCTTCATGGGTGATGCTAGCGGTTCTAACAGTCTGCTAGTTCAGTACAACACTCAATTCAAACAATTAGCTGTCACTCAAGCAGGTAAAGTGACGTTTCACAAAGACAGCATCTTTGAGTATCTGAAGCACGAAACTGAGCGCCTGTACTGTAGGTCTGATGAGCTTCCCTTTGACTTCAACTGTGGATTTGTTGGTTACTTTGGTTACGAACTCAAAGCGGAATGCGGAGGCAAACTGGAAAATCCCTCACAGCTTCCCGATGCGACCTTTTTGTTGGCTGAGCGGGTTATTGCGTTCGACCACCAGGAACAAACGACTTATCTGCTTTGCCTTACGAAGATGGGGGAGAGGGCGCAAGCGGAAGCCTGGTTCAATACCATAGAGCAGCAACTTCGCACGCTGCCTCCTTTACCCCCATCTCTACAGGAGTACAGTCAGAAGTCAGTAACTTTTCGCTTCAGTCGGTCTTATCAGACATATCTAGATGACATTCAACAATGCCTGCAAGAAATCGCTGAAGGAGAAACTTACGAAGTCTGTTTAACTAACAAAATTCATACAGACAGCAGCCCCGATCCGCTGACGCTTTATCGAACCTTACGCCGAACTAATCCAGCACCTTACTCGGCATTCCTGCGATTTAACGATCTTGCTATCCTCAGTTCTTCCCCAGAACGCTTTCTTAAAATTGACCGCGATCGCTGGGTGGAGTCGAAACCGATTAAAGGAACTAGAGCTCGTGGGGAGACTCCGGAAGCAGACCTTGCTATGCGCGAGAACTTACGCAGCGAAGAAAAAGATCGCGCTGAAAACTTAATGATTGTAGATTTGTTACGCAACGATTTAGGACCAGTATGTGAGGTAGGCAGCGTACACGTTCCGAAATTAATGGATGTGGAAACTTATGCTACAGTACACCAATTGGTAAGTACTATTTGTGGTCGCCTGCGCCCAGATATGAGAGCCATTGACTGCATCCGGATAGCATTCCCTGGCGGATCAATGACTGGAGCGCCCAAACTGAGAACAATGGAGATTATTGACAGATTGGAGCGAGAAGCACGCGGTGTTTACTCAGGGGCGATTGGATTTCTAGGGTTGAATGGTACCACAGACCTCAATATTGTCATCCGCACTATGGTAGTTACTCCTAGCGATATATCTATTGGTGTGGGAGGAGCAATCGTGGCTCTATCCGATCCTCAAATGGAATTTGATGAAACTCTCCTCAAGGCACAGGCTTTGATCCGTGCCATTCTACTCACCGTTCATGGAGAGATCGATCCGAGCCGATATCAGATCCTTGGCACGCAGGTTGAGAAGAAGCTCGTGCATCAATGAACTGTGAGCGGTTAAATTTGGAATATGCGGGAAGCATAGGCAATCAGTTCCTCCAAGCAAGGTGAGAGTGTTTCTTTGGATCTAGTAAGTGCATTGTAAAACTCTTGTTGATGATTCGCATAAGCCATGTCTGCAAGCTGTTTTAAGCTTGCAGACATGGCTTCGCGTGCTTGTGCAGCATAGGGATTGTCAACCTGAATTCTCCAATAGATTTCAGGAGCCTGATTCGTAATACGCGCAAACAGCGCGAGCAGGGTTCGGTGCACTGGTGTCGAGATCGGCAGCGCTTTATTTGGATCGTAACCAAGTTCAGTTAGGCAGATTCCGAACGAAATAATTGCCGCATGTGTTGCAACTTGGGTGATGGCAGTCTGCCGATCGTGTTCGCTTGCTGTCATTGAGGTTACATGAGCGCCCCACTTTTGCATAAGGCTGATAAAATTATCTGAACGGAGACCTGACGATAACTGCACGGTGACAACGTTGTTGTCGCGAAATCCGAGGTCAGGAGCAAACATTGGATTGATGCTAAGTAATTGTAGGTCTTCCCTAATGTTTGTCACCTTCTGCGCTAAGGTAGTTTTAACCGATAGAGTATCCACTATAAGCGCATCGGCAGACATTGCCGGGATGAAATGCTCCAAAGCTACAAATGCTACACTTTCAGGGAGGCAGATGAGCAAGCAATCGACTTGGCGAGCGATCGCCAGCATATTTTCGTCAGGTTGACTAAGGTCGCCGCAAAGATAGCGAGCGCACTTGGCTAGTTTGTCTGGCTGCGGTGCCAAATCGATGCCAAAAATACTAAGCCCTTCTTCTGCAAGTAAATTGGAAAAGAGTTTACCGAATCCACCGTTTAAGCCAAGAATCAATACTTTTTCGATATTCATAGTTGCACACTATCGTTGGAGGTGTTTTAAATCTGCCGGATTCACGACTAGGTCGGGATGGGAATTAAGAATCACGCTATTTTTTAAGTGTTTTTACTTATTGACATATGCAATATTGTCTGAGACTTTAGCGAATGCTTAAGGTAGGCAACGATTTAACTCTTTATCATAGGAAAATTGAAGCTTTCACTTCAATGATAAATTATTCTTATAAATAGCCTTTCCCTTACCCCCACCTGTAGAGGTGGTTGTGGTTTCTGTTGGCGATTGCCTGTAAGGGCACTGCGCTCCCTTGCAATCGCCTCAAGGGAAAAACTTTTCGATAAAACTGAAAGTGCAAGTTCGATGCACAACAGCTTAGCACAGATCTGTTGCAGTCAGCAGTTACGATAAAATTTACAGCAGAAATTAAGTTTGTCCTTAACTTAAGGATTTTAACTGGTGAAACCTTTTTTAAAGGTAGAAACTTTAATACAGAGTTATCCTTCCCAGTACCGCCTTGGCTGTGTCGAACAAGCCTTAACCAAAGGTGAAGACTACTATATCGGTAACAGTAGCTCGTGCATTGGATGTATACCTTCGGGTCTCGGCTTTGAAGGAACTCCAGAGCAACTCTGGCTTCACCCCCTTTGAAGGTTGTTGCTGCGGAAGACACCGTAACTGGCAAAACAAGTTGAGAACCTGTAATGCAAGTAACGTTAATCAATGCTTTTAAAAACGCAACCATGAACCCCTTGCAAACCCTGCAGAATTACGGGCAGTCTGTCTGGCTAGACTACATTCGGCGCAGCCTGATTACCAGTGGCGAACTGCAACGCTTGGTGGATGAGGATGGGTTGCGTGGTGTTACGTCCAACCCTGCCATTTTCGAGAAAGCCATTGCTGGCAGCACCGACTACAATGATGCGCTCATTGCACTTGAGCAGCAGCAAGACATGGACGCCATGTCGCTCTATGAGCAATTGGCGATAAGCGATATTCAAGAAGCTGCTGATGTATTGCGACCTGTCTATGAGCAAACGAAAAAGCGTGACGGCTACGTTAGCTTGGAAGTATCACCGTACCTTGCTCACGACACGCAAGGCACGCTCGCGGAGGCGCGGCGACTTTGGCAAGTCGTCGGACGCGAGAACGTAATGATTAAAGTGCCCGCAACGCCTGCAGGTATCCCTGTCATCAAGCAACTCATTAGCGAGGGCATCAACGTTAACGTCACGCTGCTATTCTCTCAGGGAACCTACGAGCTAGTCGCAGATGCTTACATCAGTGGTTTAGAAGCGTTTGCAGCGCAAGGTGGGGACGTGAGTAAGGTAGCCAGCGTCGCCAGCTTCTTCATCAGCCGCATTGATACTGCGATTGATGCGATCGCCACTGCCCGCATCAAGGCAGCTACCAGTGCCAATGAGCAGGCGTCCTTACGCACCGTCCTCGGCAAAGTTGCGATTGCCAATGCTAAACTGACTTATCAACGCTACCAGGAAATCTATCAGAGCGCCCAGTGGCAAGCGTTAGCGGATAAGGGTGCACAAACGCAACGACTCTTATGGGCTAGCACCAGCACGAAGAACCCCTTGTACCGCGACGTGATTTACGTGGAGGAACTCATTGGTGCGGATACAGTGAACACGATTCCTCCAGCAACCTTTGATGCATTTCGCGATCATGGACAGCCACGTGCCAGCTTGAAAGAGCATCTGGAAGAAGCGCACGACATAATGGAAACCCTCTCTCGGGTCAACATCTCAATGCAGGATGTCACAACCCAGTTATTGACGGAGGGGGTACAGCTATTTATTGAAGCGTTTGACAAGTTGTTAAGTGTCGTGGAGAAAAAGCGTGAAGCGGTGCTAGGCACAGACCTAGATCGGCAAACTTATTCTTTACCAGATGACCTCACCAAGAGCGTTCAAGCATCTCTCAAAGATTGGCTTGTTAACGGCAAGGCGCGGCGATTGTGGGCGCAGGATGCTTCGCTTTGGACAGGTACGGATGAGAACCGTTGGCTCGGTTGGCTCGGTATCACTGAAGACCAACTGGCGCACATTGACCACCTGAAAAAACTTGCTGAAGAAGTCAAAAGTGAGGGTTTTGAGCACGCAGTACTACTAGGAATGGGCGGTTCTAGCCTGTGCCCTGAAGTGATGAAGCTCACCTTCGGCAGGGTGCTGGGTTACCCTGAACTACACGTGCTGGATTCGACAGATCCGGACCAAATCAAGGCGGTCGAGAGTAAAGTAGACCTTACCAAGACCCTGTTCATCGTGTCTAGTAAGTCGGGCGGCACCCTAGAGCCAAACATCTTCAAGCAGTATTTCTTCGACCGGATACAACAAGTCCTTGGTGCTGAAGAAGCAGGTAAACGCTTCATTGCCATTACTGACCCCGGCTCGAAACTGCAGCAGGTGGCTGTTGGCGACAACTTCCGTGATATTTTCTTTGGCTTACCCAGTATCGGCGGGAGGTATTCGGCCCTGTCACATTTCGGCTTGGTGCCTGCAGCGATTATGGGTGTGGATGTCGCGAAGTTCCTCGACTATACTGAGGAAATGGTACACTCTTGCGCCGCAACCGTTCCCGCCGCAGATAATCCCGGTGTCGTTCTAGGAACAATTCTAGGGGTGCTTGCTAAAGCGGGTCGGGACAAAGTCACCCTGATCACCTCGCCAGGTATCTCAGATTTGGGCGCGTGGTTGGAGCAGTTGCTGGCTGAGTCAACGGGTAAGGACGGCAAGGGACTGATTCCTATTGACCAGGAACCCTTAGGGAAGCCCGAGGTCTACGGCAGCGATCGCTTGTTTGTCTACGTCAGGCTGGAGTCAGCCCCAGATCCAGACCAGGATGCAGCGGTGGAAACCTTAGAACAAGCAGGGCAGCCGATAGTACGCATCCTGATACAAGACCCCTATCAATTAGGTCAGGAGTTTTTCCGGTGGGAAATTGCCACTGCTGTTGCAGGGTCGATTATTGGGATTAACGCCTTTAACCAGCCGGATGTGGAAGCGAGCAAAATCGCCACGCGACAGTTGACGTCCGAGTATGAACAGACGGGTGCATTTCCAGCAGAAACGCCAATTTTAGCAGAAAACGGCATTCAGTTGTTCACCGACCAGAAAAATGCGGCAGAACTCTTTGAAGCGGCAGGCGAACGCTCACTGGTGGGCTATTTGCGGGCACACCTAGACCGTATCCAAGCTGGTGATTACTTTGCTCTGCTGGCTTATATCGAGATGAACGACCCGCACCAAGCGCAACTACAAACAATCCGGCAAGCTGTCCGCGATGCGAAGCAAGTAGCAACTTGTTTGGGCTTCGGTCCCCGCTTTTTACACTCCACAGGGCAGGCTTATAAGGGTGGACCGAATACAGGTGTTTTTCTACAAATAACTTGCGATTCGACAGTCGATTTACCCGTGCCCGGACAGAAATACAGCTTTGGTGTCGTCAAAGCGGCTCAAGCACGCGGCGATTTTCAAGTATTGGCGGAGCGCTCGCGACGGGCTTTGCGAGTGCACCTGGGTTCGGATGTGCAGGCAGGTTTAACGATCTTACAAACAGCAATCAAGCAAGTTTTGCTCTAAATCAGCAATCTGAAGGAGAAATAATATGCAACTAGGTATGTGTGGTCTGGGGCGCATGGGCGCAAATATAGTCCGGCGTCTGCTACGAGACGGACACGAGTGTGTCGTATACAACCGGACACCCGACAAAGTGAAGCAGTTAGAAAGTGAAGGGGCACAAGGAACAACTTCCCTGGACGATTTCATTAATCAACTGACTAAACCCCGTGTAGCTTGGGTAATGGTGCCAGCTGGTGACGCAACAGAGCAAATAGTCATGGAGCTAGCACAGAAGATGGAGCCAGGTGATATCATCATCGATGGCGGGAATTCCTACTACAAACACGATGTGCACCGTGCTCTGATTCTCCAAGATCTGGGCATCAACTATGTAGATGTGGGAACCAGCGGCGGAGTATGGGGATTGGAGCGAGGCTACTGCCTAATGATTGGCGGCGAAAAAGAGATTGTTGAACATCTAGACCCAATTTTCAAGACGATTGCTCCCGGGCAAGGTGACATCTCCCGTACGCCGGGGCGGGAAAAACTGAGCAGCACTGCTGAGGCTGGTTACCTGCACTGTGGTTCAAATGGTGCTGGGCATTTTGTCAAGATGGTTCACAACGGCATTGAGTACGCCCTGATGCAAGCCTACGCCGAAGGCTTCGATATCTTCCGTAATGCCAACTCGCAGGAACTGTCCGAGGCTTATCGCTATGACCTTAATGTAGCAGACATTGCCGAAGTTTGGCGTCGGGGCAGTGTTGTAGGCTCCTGGCTACTAGACCTAGCAGCGATGGCTCTAGCCGAAAACCCAACTCTTTCCGATTATACAGGCTTTGTGCAAGACTCTGGCGAAGGGCGCTGGACAATTATGGCAGCGATAGAGTCAGCCGTGCCTGCCGATGTGCTGTCGGCATCACTTTACACCCGGTTCCGCTCGCGCCAGGAGCACACTTTTGCCGAGAAGGTTCTGTCAGCAATGCGGCAAAAGTTTGGCGGGCACATAGAGCAGAAAGGCAGATGAGAAGGGTGTTGACACTGGGCATTAAGAAAGATAAAGCCATGACGGGGCAAAAACAATGAACATGACTGATGAACGGCTAAATCGACCCGGTGACCCCTGCGTGATGGTAATTTTCGGCGCTGCTGGAGATCTGACCAAGCGCAAGCTGATTCCGGCTCTCTACAACTTAGTGCAAAGCAACCTGTTACCTAAGGAATTTGCCGTCGTGGGAGTGGCTCGTGCTCAGATGAGCACCGATGACTTCCGCCAGAAAATGAGTCGGGACATTCATGAATTTGCGACCAGCTCAGTCGATGCACAGCTTTGGGATTCGTTTGAAAAGCGGCTCTACTATCTGTCGGGTGAATTTCAAGACCCCAGCACTTATGAGCAGTTGCAGGAGCTACTGGCTACTGTAGACCAGGAATGCGGCACGCGCGGCAATTACCTATACTATCTAGCGACAGCGCCCAACTTCTTTAACGACATTATGTGGCAACTTGGGACTGCTGGGCTGGCTCGTGAAGAAGGTACTTGGCGGCGAGTGATTATCGAGAAGCCCTTTGGGCATGACTTTGATTCGGCTCGCGCTCTCAATAAAAATATCAGTAGCGTGTTGAAAGAAAGCCAAATTTACCGCATCGATCATTACCTTGGTAAAGAGACGGTGCAGAACATCTTGGTCTTTCGATTCGGTAATGGCCTATTTGAGCCAGTCTGGAACCGCCGTTACATTGACCACGTGCAAATTACAGTTGCCGAGAGTGTTGGTGTAGAAGGCAGAGGTGGCTACTATGAAGGAGCAGGTGCATTGCGGGACATGGTGCAAAACCATATGTTCCAGTTGCTGGCGCTGATGGCGATGGAGCCGCCGCTTTCGTTTGAAGCCGATGCAGTGCGGGATGAGAAGTCTAAATTGCTGCGGGCAATTCAACCGCTGAGCCCGGAAGAAGTCCTTACCCAGACAGTACGCGGACAGTATGGCGTGGGCACGGTGAAAGGCTCGTCAGTGCCTGCTTACCGCACTGAGTCGCGCGTTGCTCCTGATTCCGGTACTGAAACCTTTGTAGCGTTGAAGCTGATGCTCGACAACTGGCGCTGGGCTGGTGTGCCGTTTTATCTGCGGACTGGCAAAGCTCTACCCAGTCGCGTGACTGAAATAGCCATTCAGTTCAAGCACGTCCCGTTTTTACTGTTCCGTCAGACACCTGTCGAGCAACTGACACCGAATTTCCTGGTTTTACGCATCCAGCCCAATGAAGGCATCAGTTTGCAGTTTGGTGCTAAAGTTCCTGGTCCTTCCGTACGCATGGGCGCGGTGCAAATGGATTTTGAATACGCTGACTACTTTGGCACTCAGCCGAGTACTGGCTATGAAACGCTGCTCTACGACTGCATGATTGGCGACGCCACCCTATTCCAGCGAGCTGACAACGTTGAAATTGGGTGGAGCGTGGTAACACCAATTCTGGATGTCTGGAAAGCCTTACCTCCTCGTAGTTTCCCCAACTATGCGGCGGGTACCTGGGGTCCTAAAGAAGCTTTCGACTTGCTAGAGCGCGATGGGCGGCAGTGGCGGAGGATTGACCCATGATTCTAGCAGGTGACATTGGCGGCACAAAGACAATCTTAGCATTCTTCCAGGCTGAAGGCGGACGTTTGAGACCCATTATGGAAGCTACTTTCCCCAGCCGCGAGTACGCCAACCTTGATGAGATTGTCAGCAAGTTCGTGTCAATGCACAACCTACCCCTTACCCATGCCTGTTTTGGGATTGCTGGACCCGTCAAGCACGGACGCTCTGAGACGACCAACTTACCCTGGGTGGTCGATGCTAAAGTATTAGCCAGTAAATTAGGGTTAGAAACGGTTGGGTTGATCAACGACCTTGAAGCTAACGCTTACGGAATTGCGGCACTTGCGCCCACAGACTTTATAGTTCTTAACCAGGGTGCTAAGGAAGCGGAGGGCAATGCTGCTATTATCTCAGCCGGGACAGGGCTGGGAGAAGCGGGTCTCTACTGGGATGGTCAGCAGCATCGTCCTTTTGCCTGTGAAGGTGGTCATGCCGACTTTGCACCAAGGAATGAACTCCAGATGGAACTGCTACGCTACCTGTTGCAGCGATATGCCCGTGTCAGTTGGGAGCGGGTTCTCTCTGGACCGGGTCTGTATAACATCTATCAATTCCTCCGCGATACTGGTCGCGCTCAGGAGCCTACTTGGCTTACAGAAGAACTAGGCAATCAAGACCCAACCACGGTCATTGCTCAAGTAGCTTTGGCAGGAAAGTGCCCTCTCTGCGAGCAGGCGCTGGAGATGTTTGTCTCCCTCTACGGTGCAGAAGCAGGCAACCTGGCGCTGAAATTGATGGCGACCGGGGGAGTGTTTATCGGCGGTGGCATTGCACCCAAAATTATTGAGAAGTTGAAGGACTCGACCTTTATGGAAGCCTTTACAGCTAAAGGTCGTCTCCAGTCGTTGTTAGAAGCAATGCCAGTATGCGTTATCGTCAATAGCAAGGCGGCTCTGTTGGGCGCTGCGCTTCGAGCTCTCTACACCCAAGTTCCACCGAAACAGACCAATTTGTCAGCTATAGGAGGACATAGATTTTGAGTATAATAGAAAACAAGAGAAACTCGTTAATACCACCGAAAGTCTCTCTGCTGGTCGCCGACGTGGACGGCACTCTGGTTACAAAACAGAAGGTTCTCACCGGGCGTACTCGAAATGCGGTGTGTAAGTTGCATGCGGCGGATATCGTCTTCACAATCACAAGCGGGCGTCCACCCCGAGGTATGAAAACACTCATCGACGATCTTGCCTTGACAGCACCGATTGCCGCTTTCAACGGTGCGGTCTTCCTACGTCCAGATTTATCAATCATTGAGCAGAATCTTCTGAGTGTGCCGATCGCCAAGCGCGTTATCGAGATTATTGATTCCCATGGTCTTGACGTTTGGCTCTACAGCGATCGCGACTGGTTTGTGCGCGATCGCCACGCCCCCCACGTTGACCGCGAAGAATGGACGATCAAGTTCCCGCCAATAGTTGTGCCAACATTTGATAACTTACTCGACAATGTGGCAAAGATTGTCGGCGTTAGCGACGACCTAGAGGCAGTGGCGCGGTGCGAAGCTGACACCCAGCAGGAGTTTAGAGAACAGGTGTGCTGCGAAGCTGGCGCAAGTTCAGGTGGCGGGGAGCAAGTTTCTGCTGCTCGCTCCCAGCCCTATTACCTGGATGTCACTCATCCACGCGCTAACAAAGGGTTTGTGGTCGAGCGGCTCTCACAGATGCTGGCAATTCCCACTCACGAGATTGCAACTATTGGAGATATGCCCAATGATGTGCCAATGTTCTCGAAAAGCGGTCTGAGCATCGCGATGGGCAATGCCAGCCTTGAGGTACAGCGTACCGCCAAATATGTAACGACCTCTAACGAAGATGAAGGTTTCGCCAACGCAGTAGAACGCTACATTTTAAGCAGCCAAAGTTCGGCTCACACCCCGAGCGCAGTTTATCAAATGGAAGAAACAAGATGAACAAATATGTGCAAGAAATCTTAAGCTGGTACGGCAGCGACAATCCAGGGACGCTGACCAACCTGTCCCGACTGCTCAACCACGGTAAACTCGCAGGCACTGGCAAACTGGTGATCCTGCCGGTGGATCAAGGCTTTGAACACGGACCAGCGCGTAGTTTTGGTTCTAACGCACCTGCTTACGACCCCCACTATCACTTCAAGCTGGCAATCGAGGCTGGCTGTAATGCCTATGCTGCTCCCTTAGGTTTTTTGGAAGCAGGGGCGCGGGAGTTTGCTGGTGAGATCCCCCTGCTCCTCAAAGTCAACGACCACGATGTCCTGTTCGATGAGCAAGACCCGAACCAGGCTTTGACTGGCAGCGTGGCGGATGCGCTACGCTTGGGGTGCGTGGGCATCGGCTTTACTATCTACCCTGGCTCAGCACATCGGATGGAGATGTATCAGCAGATCCGCGCCTACGCTGAGGAAGCCAAGCGCTGTGGCTTGGTGGTGGTTATTTGGGCTTACGCTCGTGGGTCCGGTTTGAGCAAAAAGGGTGAAACTGCGATTGATGTCATCGGTTATTCTGCACAGATTGCCGCCCAGCTTGGCGCACATATCATCAAGGTGAAGCTGCCGACTGCACATATCGAGCAAGAGGCGGCACGCAAAGTTTACGAAAAAGAGCAAATTCCGATTGGGACGCTGACCGAGCGAGTGCGTCACGTAGTACAGTGTACCTTCAATGGACGGCGTATTGTCATCTTCTCTGGTGGTCCAACCGAAAGCGATGAAACAATACTTGATGAGATCCGTTCTATCCACTATGGCGGTGGGTTTGGCTCGATTATCGGACGCAACTCGTTCCAGCGCCCCAAGTCTGATGCGCTGCGGCTGCTCAACAGCATCATGGAGATTTATAGAGAAGTTCCTTAGTCTCTCACACCCACGAAAGGACGGGCCATGTTATCAGTATTTGACATCCAAGTTGTCACAAACGCTGAAGAGCTTAGCTTAAAAGCTGCAGAGGAATTTGTCCACCGGGCTGAAGAAGCGGTACAAGCACGAGGGATTTTTACCATCGCCCTAGCTGGCGGCTCGACGCCCAAAAGTCTTTACACGCTACTAGCTACCGATACCGCATCCTTTCGAGAACAAGTGCCCTGGAACAAAGTTCACTTTTTCTGGGGTGATGAGCGCCATGTCCCACCAGACCATCCCGATAGTAACTACCGCATGGTGCAAGAGCGGCTGCTATCTCAAGTGCCTGTTCCACCAGAAAACGTACACCGGATCTTGACTGAAAATCCAGACCTTGGTAAAGCAGCACACGAGTATGAGCAAGTATTACGGGATTTCTTTGAGTTGCACGAGGGGAAGTGGCCGCGCTTTGACTTGGTGCTTTTAGGAATGGGACCGGATGGACACACCGCCTCCCTATTCCCAGGAACCAATGCTATCCACGAACAAACACATCTCGTCGCTGCTCCCTGGATAGAAAAGCAGAATACCTACCGAGTTACCCTGACACCACCAGTGCTAAATAATGCCCTATGCACGATCTTTCTCGTTAGTGGGGCAGAAAAGGCCGAAGCCCTGCAAGCAGTTTTGGAGGGCAATCCTGAGCCTGAGCGCTTCCCCGCTCAGATTATCCGTCCAAAACAGGGAACGTTGTTGTGGCTAGTCGATCAGGCGGCAGCCCGCTTGTTACAGAAGCAGGCATAGATAGGAAATTTCACCTCTAAACAAAACTAAGGAGATAAAAAATGGCTAACGTATTGATAGTGTATGCAACAGACTATGGCAATACACGGAAGATGGCTGAGGCGATCGCGTCAGGAGCTATGTCAGTCCCCGATACTCAAGTTTCCCTCAAATTAGCGGAAGATGTCACAACAGATGACTTAATCGCCAGTGACGCACTTATTGTTGGGACGCCTGTTCACATGGGAAGCCCAGATTGGCGCGTCAAAAAATTTATCGATACAGTGTGCAGTCGGCTTTGGATGAAAGATAGCATGGTTGGCAAAGTTGGTGCTATATTCGCTACCGGCAGTGGCTATGGAAACGCTGGAGGTGGATCTGAACTCACGATGCTGGCTCTGCTAAATAACCTTGCTGAATTGGGGATGGTGCTGGTGCCTCTTCCCAAAAATACCCCAGGCTACTACTTGGCAGGACTTCAGTGGGGACCTTACGGACGTTCTGCTGGGGAAAAGATGGAGCAAACGGGCGTAACGGACGAGAGGCTGGAAGCTGCAACGTACCACGGCGCAAATGTCTCTAGAATCGCTTCTGTTCTTAAAGGTCACGATTTGTTTGCCAAGCCAATTCCAGTTTTAGCTTAAACCCAAAAGAACGCAGGAGGATGTCACTGGAATAAACAACGTAGAGCGTTGAAGACTGAAAGAAGGTTGTAGGTTCACACCAGTAATTCCAATCTACAACCTTCTTTTCCTTAAAGCCTGAACAGACATCACACTATTTTAAAAGGAGAATACCATTGAAGCTTGAAGGTAAAGTCGCTTTAGTAACAGGCAGCAGCCAAGGAATTGGTCAAGCCATTGCAGCGCGTCTCGCCCAAGAAGGCGCAGACATCGTAATTGACTACCGCAGCCATCGGGAGGGTGCCGAGGAAACCCTAGCCAAGGTAGAAGCTACAGGACGCTCTGGCTTTATTATTAAGGCAGACTTGGGTGTAGTGAGTGAAGTCCGCCACTTAATTGACTCGGGTATCCAACACTTCGGCAAGCTAGATATCTTGGTGAATAACGCTGGCATTGAAAAGAACGCTGATTTTTGGTCAGTATCAGAAGCAGATTATGACGCAGTGCTGAATGTCAACTTAAAAGGTGTGTTTTTTGTAACTCAAGCCTTCGTCCAGCACCTGATTGAGACCAAACGGACTGGAAAGATTATTAACATCAGTTCAGTCCATGAAGAACTCCCGTTCCCACACTTTACTTCTTACTGTGCTAGCAAAGGTGGCGTCAAAATGATGACGCGCAACCTAGCTATTGAGCTAGGACCTTTTGGAATAACAATCAACTCCGTTGCACCAGGAGCGATTGAGACTCCCATCAACACCAAGCTTTTAAACGATCCAGAGAAGCTGGGTGCTTTACTCAAGAATATCCCATTGGGTCGCTTAGGCAAGCCGCAAGATGTGGCTTCAGTAGTGGCTTTCCTAGCCTCCTCTGATGCTGATTATGTGACAGGTACAACCTTCTTTGTGGATGGTGGTTTGCTCTGGAATTATCAGGAGCAGTAATGTGATTAGATATTATCTAGAAAGAAAACTATGACTCAAGAAGAAGCAAGATTAGCAGCTGATCGCGATCGCACAGAGTACTGGAAGCGGTGGGGTCCCTATTTAAGTGAACGACAGTGGGGAACAGTGCGAGAAGATTACAGCGGGACTGGAGAAGCTTGGGACTACTTCACCCATGATCAAGCCCGTTCTCGTGCTTATCGGTGGGGAGAGGATGGTATTGCCGGAATTTCAGATAACCACCAACGACTTTGTTTTGCCATTGCTCTGTGGAATGGTGAGGATGCCATTCTCAAAGAGAGAATGTTTGGCTTAACGGGAAGTGAAGGCAATCATGGGGAAGATGTCAAAGAATACTACTTCTATCTGGACAATACCCCCACGCATTCCTACATGAAGTATCTTTACAAATATCCTCAAGCTGCTTTCCCTTATGCCCAATTAGTTGAAGAAAATCGCAACAGAGGTCGCAAAGCTTGTGAGTTTGAATTGCTTGATACGGGTGTGTTTACCGATGACCGTTATTTTGATGTCATTGTAGAGTATGCAAAAAATTCACCTGAAGATATTCTAATTAAAGTCAGTATCATCAACAGAGGACCAGAAGCAAAAACGCTGTATCTTTTGCCGACTCTTTGGTTTCGCAATACCTGGTCTTGGGATACCAGTAAAGAAAAGCCTTTTCTAAACGTTTTCAAATCTGACACTGACTTAAGCGTCATAGAAGCTTCCCATCCAACACTAGGAGATAGATGGTTTTACTGTGACGGTACAACGCAACTGCTTTTTACAGAAAATGAAACTAACCATGAAAGATTATTTGGGGTGAAAAACGCTTCTGGCTACGTCAAAGATGGAATTAACGATTATGTGGTGCATGGTCGAAAAGAAGCTGTCAATCCCAATCTGATCGGCACCAAAACCTCAGCCTATTATGAATTGTCAATCGGTGCAGGCGAAACCAAAATAGTGCAATTGCGGCTAAGCGATACTCCCCCTTATCAAGAGGGGACACAAGAAGGTGTGGAACCGTTTGGTGCTGAGTTTGAAACAATTTTTCAAAATCGTATCTCAGAAGCAGATGAATTTTATCACCGCATCTGTCCCTTCCAGCTATCTGATGATATGCGGAATGTGCAACGACAGGCATTTGCTGGTATGTTGTGGAGTAAGCAATTCTATTACTACGTAGTCGAAGAATGGCTTAAAGGCGATCCAGGGAACGTACCGCCACCGCCCGAACGCAAACGCGGCAGAAATCATGAGTGGATTCATCTGTTTAATGATGATATTCTCTCCATGCCGGACAAGTGGGAATACCCCTGGTTCGCAGCTTGGGATTTGGCGTTTCATCTGATTCCATTTGCAATGATTGACCCAGATTTTGCCAAGTACCAGTTGGATGTGCTGACGCGGGAGTGGTACATGCACCCTAACGGTCAAATTCCAGCGTATGAATGGGCTTTTGGCGATGTCAACCCACCTGTTCACGCTTGGGCTGCCATGCGTATTTATCAAATAGAAAGAAAAATGTATGGCCGCGCTGATAAAGATTTTCTGGAACGTGTCTTTCAGAAGTTGCTGCTCAATTTTACTTGGTGGGTGAATCGCAAGGATGTAGAAGGAAACAATGTTTTTCAGGGCGGCTTCCTGGGATTGGACAATATCGGTGTTTTTGACAGAAGTGCTGAACTTCCCACAGGTGGACACATTAATCAGGCGGATGGCACCAGCTGGATGGGGATGTATTGTCTGAATATGCTGACGATCGCACTGGAACTGGCAAAAGACAATTCAACCTATGAAGATATTGCCAGCAAGTTTTTTGAACATTTTCTTTACATTGCTGATGCAATAGACGGCATTGGCGAGGAAGAAATCGCTTTATGGGATGAAGCTGATGGTTTTTACTACGATGCGCTGCATTTGCCCGATGGTAGGCATTGTCCCATGAAAGTGCGCTCAATAGTAGGGTTGTCTCCACTGTTTGCTGTTACCACTTTGGAACCGGAAGATTTGAAGATGTTACCAGGCTTTGGACGGCGGATGGAATGGTTTATTCGCAATCGTCCTGACTTGAGCCGAAATGTCGCTTGTATGGAAACACCTGGTGTTGGTGCCAGAAGATTGCTAGCGATCGCGTATCGAGATAAACTCCGCCGCATCCTGCAAAAAATGCTGGATGAGACAGAATTCTTAAGTCCCTATGGCATCCGCGCTGTTTCTAAATTTCATGCGTCCCATCCCTACATTCTTGCGATAGATGGTCAGGAGTACCGGGTGGATTACGAACCCGCCGAGTCCAGCACCAATTTGTTTGGCGGTAATTCCAACTGGCGTGGACCGATTTGGTTTCCCATAAATTATCTGATCATTGAGTCACTCCAAAAGTTTCATCATTACTTGGGCGACGATTTCAAAGTGGAGTGTCCGACTGGTTCTGGTCAAATGATGACACTTTGGGAAGTTGCTGCTGAGTTATCTCAAAGGCTGACTCGGATTTTCTTACAAGAACCATCCGGTCGGCGACCTGTTTATGGCGGTACAGAAACGTTCCAAACAAACCCTCATTGGTGCGATATGATTCTTTTCAATGAGTATTTTCATGGTGATAACGGTGCCGGAATTGGTGCTAGCCATCAAACGGGCTGGACGGGGTTAGTAGCAAAACTTATCCAGCAGTACGCAGAATATGGCGGAGAACATGGTTTCGTTCCAAAAACTGACGATGCTTTGGTAAAAGTTGTCAAGGGTAACGCTACGCTTTCCCCTGTTGGTTCGATAGCATGAGAACCGCTGTTTAAGTTTCGCCTTAAGTTAACGTTCTTTAGTTGTCAAAATTTTCAGAGTGCATAATACTAAATTGGATCATTTAATAAACAGGAGTGTTGGGAAAAACAAGACATGGTCAACAAGCACAGGAGGTCAACAATCTCCAAATTGAAGGATGTTGTTGCCGAATTACTAGAAAGCTCAATTTGTAGGGTGTGCAGTGCTTACCTACGGACACTGTTGGCGAATTAAAAACCTAACCCCCCAGCCCCCTTTCCTACGAGGCAAGGGGGAGCAAATTACAGGGTAAGCGCATCTTGTCAAGAAGAATACCTGAGTGTCAATAAAGCCCAAAATAATTGCATTAACGCTTGCTTATTGACGATGATTAGGCGATCGCCTTCACATGCGTGAAAATGAATCAAAGAATAAATCCTGATTTTCTCGTTTATCCATTAACCAATAATTTTGTCAAGTCTAATTTAGATGCGCTTACCCTGGAGCAAATTATCCCCTCTCCTTCTAAGAGAGGGGTAGGGGAGAGGTCAGTTACCTTAACTTTTTTTGGTACAAGGTATCAGGATTTAAACTACTAACCGCTAACCGTCTTAACGACAGATATGTAACTTATAACCACATTAGCTTAGTTTTGTCAACGAAGAAGCAAATAGCTATAGCAATTTGATTTGAATTGTAAGAAATCTTGCTCTCACAAACCCGATTTCTTCAAAAAACTGGATTTCTCAGCTTACCGAATCATCTACAATTGCTACCTATAATACTAAGGCAAATTTATTAATGGACAATTATAGCAGAATTTATAAGTTTGTGGCTAAGAAAGATAGTGAGGAAATTGTAGTTGTTAAGGGAGCTATACCGAAAACTTTGAAGCTTCGGTTCAAAGTTGTCTGTGTACAGAAAGAATTGGAGATGAGTGAGGTGTTGGAGGATTTGATTAGGCAATGGATACAAACAGATGCGCCTATTACCGAATCTTCTGTTGATTTGTCTAACCAAGACTCTGAGGATGTTAAAGCATACGTTCCAAAATCTTTAAAGCTTCAGTTCAAAATGCTCTGCGCTCAGAAACGAGTCACGATACGTTCTGTCTTATATATGCTTATCAAGCAATGGATAGAAAGGGGTGGTTGTACTTGTGGGTCTTTGCCGCTTTAATTAAATTTCTATAGAAGGTAGCCCACCTGAATGCTTATAGCGTTTCTTTGTGATAGCTTGCCTGGCGTAGCCATAGCTGCAATTATTTACCTTCGGCACTCTCGTCTCCCCAAGGCACCGGGGGGACTACAGGGGGGTCTTAAGGGGGCACATCTTCATACAGCATTGGTATTACGACTATTTTGCCAAAATGTCTCCATTTATAGAAAAATTACACTTGTGGTAGTCCCATTGAGCATCCTATCTCGGTTAGAAGTAAAAATACTCAGCTTTTCAAAAATCGGAAAATACCTGATGCGACAGTTCCAGGTGAAGAATATAAGAACAAAATAAGACTTTCAGCACATCAATGCCTATTGCTGTTAATTTTGTCTTTAAGTTATGGATCTTTAATAGACAAAACTTTACAGACTTGAAATAGTTAGTAACAGAAAACTTCAGTCCACTAAAACGACCATGAACAATAAAAGAAAATTGAAAATGCAATTTATTTTATTATTTAAATTTTTAAATTTGCTTGAACAGAGCAATGTTTGCCTTATCAGACTCATTAAGGGTTGAGCCAACCTGTAATACCAAATCCACATTCAAAATACCGCTTTTCTTCCTCAGGTTAGAAATTTGCGACTACACAAACTAAACCTGTCTATGGATAGAGGTCAAATACCTTTACTTTTGAATTACTTGCAATTTCAGGGAAAAAAAGCGAAAAAATAAATTGAAATTGAAGGGTATTGGCAGAATCTAGGTTAGATAGCAAAATAAAAAATTTTGTGGATGAGTCTAAAGTTGTAAAAATGTAGTAGGATCAAGCTAACAATAGGCTGAAAAAAATTAAAAAAAGTTTAAATAACTTTTCCTTGATGTTTTTATAGCTACATTGTTTATGGCTTGCTTACGGAATTTAGTTTGTTGTGCATATCTGCAATCAGTTGTAGACCCAGCTATTCAAAAAAGCAGTTGTACCGAGGTATAAAATATGAAGTTATTAAAGTCTTTGTGATTTCAGCAGATGAACTAAAGCGTCTCTAAAAGGTTTGAAAAATCGTCTTGGAGCCAGTTGTTCATCGATGACTTGCTTGCTATATACCCTGACACATTTAGGACGACTTCATACATAAAAAAGGGTGCATCATGTCTAATTCTTCCGCTTTGCCGGGACATTCTCTCTTGTTATCGCAGATTGAGTCTGCTAACCGACAGCAACTTCAACAGAGTATAGTTGATGATTGGCCAGATGTGTCATTCGCCATGCTTTTGTCGCCAACGTTGCAATTAAAGGGTACTTTGGAATTCATATTACCCAATCAGAACGACAAGGGGAGTTGGGGCGATAAAGGGTACATATTGCATTGTCCTGAGTTTTGCGGCATAAACAAGTTTCCTTCAAGATACCAAACGTGTTTTAGCGCCAAGACTTTAGAATGCGATGTGCAACTTTTAGAGTATTGGCTAAAAATGTAGGAATCTGTTGGAGAATCCCCAGGGCTTAACGCCTTTTGAGCAGTAATAAACGACTTTTTATAAGTATTTTAGACTCTGAAAAAGTACTTTCTGTCCAAAGTACTTTTGTGCTCAAGGACTTTAAAACTTACATACCAACAGAGCTTTTAAACGAACAAAGCACCTACTAGAGATAAGTTGCGTATTGCGTTTAAGGGATTTCCAACAAATAAATTATCCAATAAGAGTGTGGGGTGGGCATCCTTGTCCGCCGAGTTTCTAAGACGGGCGCTTAATACCACTTTTACAAGAAAAAGTTGGATATTTTTTAATTTGGGAGTCCCTAAGAGCAAAACATAATCAAGAGAAACTTTACTAGGACTTACGCACTTTGCAAACATATTGTCGTATCCATGCGCCAAGCAGCACGGTTGCGTAGTTGTGAGATGTCCAGTTTGTGAGCGCTTTGCTGGCAAAAAAACTATTTCCATCCCTCAAGTGCATAAGTAGATTTTGCTTACACCTATGAAGAATATAGGGGAAATCTCACCAAACTTAACTGATTTTCAGTTTTTCAAGTAGGTCTAATACACAAAACTAAATGTATGCCAATGCATCAATCCTATTTACTTTGCTTTTTGCTATGAACACACATTATAGAGTTGACAAACCCCCCTAGTTTTGCTGTACCATACATACAGCAAATAACAATTTACTAAAGTACAGAGATACCTTACCCGCGCTGTCGCGCACCCTTCCCGATCCCTTGGTTCGGATTGGGCAGAGGTGTACTTCATTTAGATGTAAAGCGCTGTATGTATCTTAGAGTAATGTAGCCGCCGCAAAATGTGCAAAATCTGAGGTGTTTAACGCGGCTACTTAAGGCAGCACACCTTGGTGAACTACTGCCTATTCAGCTTTGCTAATCTTTGAACCTTCTTGATAATGACATCGAGTCTGTTAATGATATGTCCGATGTCAACGAGATTTATAGCGATCGCCCAAGGCTTCGCCGTGAGATCTGCCGAACGGGACACTGACACCTCTGCGATCGCCATCTGTGACCATTAATATGTTGAACCACTCGCGACCACCGCCGCTGCGTTCGATAGCCTTTCTTGCAAATGCCCCATAGCTACACAAGTATGGCTGATTGTCAACCTATGTGCATTTACTTTACCGATTATGAATGCTACAGATCATCGTAATTACAGGATCACGACTGAAAAGTTAGAACGAGACACCCATGTTTCATTCACGTCAGATCGTGTCAAGTACCGAAAGTATTCATCTGCCTCTTCCATTTTTTCGCCATCTAAGTCACCTGAAATCTGCTCGCCTCCTGCGGATATCAATTCAAATCGTCAGTTCGATATCCTGCCTTGTCACCAATCGACACCTGTCTTGGTAGTCGAGGCGATAGCGTTCGCGGAGCGTGTGCTTTGCACTCAGCGCTGCTGCGTTCGCCCTTGGCGTCTCCCCTTGGGAAAAGCGCAGATCGCCAAAATCCTGGAAGACATGGGAGTGCAATATGTGTTTAATATCTGGGAAGGTGCAATTGCACTTTTCTGGCAAGCACTGAAACACTGTTTCATACGCGTACTGCACTTTCATCATAAAGCTGGAGCAGCTTTTGCAGCTTTTGCAGCTTTTCAGGGGGAGAGCGCCAGTGGTGGTTTAGTTGTGGTATTTAACACAACAATTCCGGAGAGCGCGATCGCCTTAACCGGGAAACCAGCGCCTACACAATCGCCAATGCAGATGTTTTTACATTGGGGATCGCTTTTGTACTATGTTAGCACTCAAGAAGTGCAACGAGCAACTCCGGTGAGATTTCTCTGTGGCTTGCCCTCGGTTTAGCATAGCCGGATGGCTTCGTAGTTCATCTAAGTATCCCCACTGGTATATGAGCAAGTTGGAGCAAGAAGAATTTTTCCACGAGTGACTTTCTTTCATTCTCTAGCAACCGCAAGCGAGGAAACGAACCATGCGTAATGACTTTTTAATTGATACTCAATCAGCGGGTTTTGTGGCTGACGAAGTAGTGGTAAAGACTGGCAAGCGCAATTGGCTATATCAACCTACAGTTGCACAGAGCAGTGAAGACTTCGCCCCAAAAAAGATAGACGCAGACAGCGTAGCTAAAACCCGAAAGCTTTTAGATGGGGCTGTAGCATATGCGTGGAAGACTGTGAAGTCGGAGCGCAAACCACCAGCCTTGACCCCCAGGCGCTGGGTATGGCGACTTGCAGGTTCTTACCATCTGTGCCACCCTACACAGCCACTGATCGAGGAAGCGCAAGAGCGCTTTGCTGCAGCAGGTTGCGAGAGTTTGGCGCAGTGGGCTGCAGAGAAAGCCAGAGAGGAAGCGGGTCACGACCGACTCGCCCTGCTTGATATCCAGTCAATGGGATATGACGCTGAGGCTGTCGTAAAAGCGCTCTTTCCTCCGGCTGCAAAGACTTTGGTGGATTATTTCACCGAAAGTGTGCAGGCGACCGATCCGATTGGTTGCGTTGGCTATTTCTATACGAGCGAACGCCTAGCAATATGCAGAGGAGAGGACTACATCCAGAAGGTGGAGGCTCAGTTACCACCGGGCACTAATGCCACCCGTTGCTTGCGCGTACACAGTGGTGTAGGTGCTGATATAAAGCATGTCGAGGAGACAATTGCAATGGTTGCGGGGCTTGCTCCGCAAGAGCGTACTCGCGTAGCCGCTGCCTGTTACGAAACTGCTCTGCTGTGCTTTAGCGCACCTAAAGGAGATTACATATCAGAGGAGGAACTTGAGTATGTATTGAAACCACTAGAGCATACAAAGAACCACAACTGAAACCCTGATATCAACTGGTCACGTATTTACCCTAAAAGCAAAGACAACTTTTCTCAGACAGCCTAAACAGTACTATTTGGAACAACAACAAGGAGAAGAAAATGCCACAATCTTTTAATCATTACTACTCTATTACCAGCCTCATTGAAAGCAACTTTGAAATTTTGAATGACATGGAGTTTGAGTTGGAAAGCATCATGAGCAAGGAATTGGTGCAAGGATTGCCGAATGACCTCGACAACAGTATGGTATAGATTCCGTTTATCTGTCCGTTTAATGGATGGGCTTGATTTAACAGTCGATATTCCTGTTTTCTCAGACACGCTTAACACTACTATTTAGAACAACCACAAGGAGAAGAAAATGCCACAATCTTTAAATCATTACTACTCTATTACCAGCCTCATTGAAAGCAACTTTGAAATCTTGAATGACATGGAGTTTGAGTTGGAATGCATCATGGTCAAGGAATTGATGCAAGGATTGCCGAACGACCTCGACAACAGTATGGTATAGATTCCGCTTATCTGTCCGTTGATTGGAGCAGGCTTGATTTAACAGTCGATATTCCTGTTTTCTCAGACACGCTTAACACTACTATTTAGAACAACCACAAGGAGAAGAAAATGCCACAATCTTTAAATCATTACTACTCTATTACCAGCCTGATTGAGAGCAACTTTGAAATCTTGAATGACATGGAGTTTGAGTTGGAATGCATCATGGTCAAGGAATTGATGCAAGGATTGCCGAACGACCTCGACAACAGTATGGTATAGATTCCGCTTATCTGTCCGTTGATTGGAGCAGGCTTGATTTAACTGTTAATATTCCTGAATGTCTAATATCAAGCTCAATTCATTACAAAGTACAACTTTGCAGAAAAACGTAGCGAATTGAAATGAACTTGTAGGGCTGACATCTTGCTTGCCCTACGCTTCAACTTACTATCAATTCGCTACAAGCGAGGTTATTGTGCTTAATCTTTCAACGCTGGCTTAAGTTGACGGTATCTTTGAGACATCGTTTCTCATCTTCCTAGTACAATGCGACATAAATAACCCGTCGGTAAAGACCGTACAGTACAGTCTCTACAGATATCCAAAACTGTCGAAAAATTTTCGCGTCTGCTGTACTAGGGTGTCTGTATTATTCACAGACGACCGTTCAAATGAAAAAACAAGATCCCCGACTTCTTTAAAAAGTCGGGGATCTGAAGAAGGTCAATTTATGCGCTTACGCGCAGGCTACGCCAACCCAAATGAAATAGGATTGCTATACGACTGAGTCAAGGTCGTTTGGCAATCCTTGCTCAAATTCTTGAACCAAGATGCTTTCCAAATCAAGTTCGATGTCATTTGAAACCGAAAAGCTGTTTTGGCTCAGACGGGTGGTGAAATCCTGGTTTAAAGACTGCTGTTGTTCGATGGCAATTGTTGTATTCATCATTACGTCCTTTTTGAAGTTGTTTTAAACCAGTGATTCAAGGTCGTTTGGCAAACCTTGCTCAAATTCTTGAACCAAAATGCTTTCCAAATCAAGTTCGATGTCATTTGAAATTGAGAAGCTGTTTTGGCTCAGACAGGTGGTGAAATCCTGGTTTAAAGACTGCTGTTGTTCGATGGCAATTGTTGTATTCATCATTACGTCCTTTTTGAAGTTGTTTTAGGATATTCCAACAAATAAATTATCCAATCTCCTGTGGGGTGGGCATCTTGCCCGCCCAGTTTATCAGGACGGGCACCAATCCCATTCCACAAGAAAAAGTTGGATATTTTTTTATTTGGAAGTTTCTTAAACTAGTGATTCAAGGTCGTTTGGCAAACCTTGCTCAAATTCTTGAACCAAAATGCTTTCCAAATCAAGTTCGATGTCATTTGAAATTGAGAAGCTGTTTTGGCTCAGACGGGTGGTGAAATCCTGGTTTAAAGACTGCTGTTGTTCGATGGCAATTGTTGTATTCATCATTACGTCCTTTTTGAAGTTGTTTTAGACGGTAAGGTCACCCCTTCGGGGAAGTCAAAAGTCAAAAGTCAAAAGTCAAAAGTCAAGAATGTCCACAAGAATGCAACGTTATCCTAGTAGAGTGCGACATAAATAATCCGTCGGAAGAGACCGTACAGTACAGTCTCTACAGGTATCTAAAACTGTCGAAAAACTTTCGCGTCCGCTGTACTAGGTTTTCAGGCAATACAGTTCAGTTAAGGATTTTTGGTGGGATTCGCGTTCTTTGTAGAGACGCGCCATGGCGCGTCTCTACATTGTGTTCCTGATCAGGGTTTTGGTCTTATCTGAACCGTATTGGGTTTTCAGGTCATTTTAGAACCTGCTGAAAATCAGATCTCACCCTTATCTGGGTATGAGACTCTAGTGGTTTCAACACATTCTGAAGTTCTTCATCTGATATATAGCCCTCATTAGGTGGGCTGAAGCACAGTAATGCAGTTTCATAACAGGCGATCGCCACGCGGGTACGTTCGTGGGGAGCAAGATCCGCAACCATCTGAACCGTCTCCTTCACATGTTCCACATCGCTGCCTACGCCACTGTGTACACGTAAGCAGCGGGTGGCTTGCATTCCTGGTGGGAGCTTTGTCTCTACCGACTGGATATACTTCTCTCCAATACGCAGTGCTAGACGTTCCATTGTATAAGAATAGCCAACACAATCAATTGGATCGGTCGCTTGTGCGCTCCGAGTGAAGTAATCGATTAAAGCTACTGCGGCAGGGGGAACGAGCGCTTCTACCACAGCAAGAGCTTTATAGCCCATCGACTCGATATCAAGCAGGGCGATCTGGTCGTGATTCCGTTCCTCTCTGGCTTTTTGTGCAGCCCACTGCGCCAAACTTTTGCGACCAGATGCAGCAAAACGCTCTCGCGCTTGCTCCATGAGTCGTGGGGTAGGGTGACACAGATGGTAGGAACTTGCAAGCCGCCATAGCCAGCGCCAGCGATTCAAACTAGGCAGTTTGCCCTTCGACGATACAGAGGTCCTGGCAAATGCTATAAATCCATCTAAGAGCTTCTGGGTTGTAGCTACACTGCCTGTGCCAACCATTGGTTGGGCAAAGCGATTATCACTTTCGGCAGGATCGAGTTGATGTAACCAAGCGCGTTTAGCAGTAGCTACCACAACTTTGTCAGGTGCAATTTGCACCCATTCAATATCAACCATAGAAGTTACCACGCGATGTGTAACAACATTGAATTGGAAATGTCTAGTTCGCACTTGCTGCCCTAATGGCGCAAGCAAAACTTTTAGTCAAAAAGGCTTAAATTTCTGCTTAACCTAAAAATCTTCCCTAGATAAAATTAGTGTCATGTGGTATCGCTTTACCAGTAAGATATTACAATCGGGCATGCTTATCTATATCCTTTCGTTAAAGGAAATTAACATTTAGGATTAATTCGATTGGCACGCTTGTTAACGTGAAACCGTTTGAAATTAAGCTTTTTTCTCGTTTTCTCGTTACAAGGCTCTGCCTTGTAACGCAATTCCTAGAGGCTCTGCCTCCAATATTTTAACGGCAGGCACAGCCTCCCAAAATTCGTTCCCAGCCTCCAGGCTGGGAACGAGTCGGCACAAAAATTTGGTCTTAACAAGCGTGCCATTCAGCTTTATCAGAAAATTACCTGAGATCTTGCACCTACCCAATCTCCCGCCAAGAAATAAATTTCACAGGCTTTTAGCTAAAGTCCACTTAAATGGACTGAGATCCAGCGAATAATGGGGTTTAGGGACTTCCAATTAAAAAAATCTCCAATTTGTAGTAATCCTGAAACAATGGTGGGTTACGGCGTAATGCAAGTCCTGTATGTAAAACCTCAACTGTCGTGTGCCTAACCCACCCTACATAATGGATAATTTATTTTTTGGTACTCCCTTAGTCCTCTTGAGAGGACTTTAGCTATTAGCCATAGGTTTCTAACCTATGGCGGTTTTTGCAACTGGTACAAGAGATAAGTTACTGTAATTATGGGTCTTGTCAACAATGCTTAATTTAGAATTTATCGAATCTAATACTCAATTTATCGATACATGGAAATACTTTGTTAGTCAATGTCCAAGAGGTGAAATCTTTGAAATTGACGGATTAGCTATCAATTGGAGCAATACAGCAAACATATTATTTAATGTAGTCTTTCTATCCCAGCCTGTTCAAGATGAAGCTGATTTGGAAGCAAAAATAAAACTGACTTACGATTATGCTGGCAAATATAATCAGCCTTGGTCAATGATTATATGTGAAGATTTTCTACCAGAGTCAATTCGTCCTCATGCTCCTGAAATCATGTCTCGGCATGAACTCGTTCCACTTCTTAAGATAACTGGGATGGCAGCGGATAAAATCCTTCCTCCAGTAAGACCAATTCCTACTTTAGATTGTATTCGTGTTGGGAACTTAGAAACCAGAAGAGCAGTAGCTGATATTAATGCTATCAGTTATGAAAAACCTTCTCAGTTGTTCCGTGAAATATTAGAAATTGAGGAGTTGTGGGGGACAACAGTATTTGGCTCTGTAGGATATATTAAGGATAAGGCTGTTTCTACTGCTGCGACATTGTTGATTAATCGTAAGTTATATGTGGCGCTTGTGGCAACATTACCTGAATTCCGTAAACAGGGTTACGCTGAAGCAGTACTGCGACATTCTTTAGCACAGGCACAGCAGTACTCCGGTATCTCCTGCACAGTTCTGCATGCCACATCCGCAGGGATTCATTTGTACCAGAAGATGGGTTACCAACCTGTTGCAGATTTTCAAATTTATATTCCAAGGTCATTCTGAATCTTTCATATCATGTTCGGCTAATGACCCTTAATTCCCTAAGAACCCCACCCCGCCTTTGACTTACGTCAAAGTCTCCCCTCCCCGCAAGCGGGGAGGGGTAAGGGGTGGGGTGCAGTCAGCGTGCGAATTATGGGTAAGCAACCGGACATGATATCAATCCTGACTTATGTTGACAATATCATTCAATCGGCGTTGCTGAATCTAGGAATGATTCTTGTGGGGTAGGCATCCTTGATGCCCAGAAAATTCAAGGGACGGGCAAGATGCCCATCCCACAATAACACAAAATTCATCCTGCAAATATGCAACGCCATTCAATCAATAGCCCCCAGCACTTTCAGCGTAGCAATAGTCGCTGTAGTTAAACCTGTAACCCCCATGACTTTCATGCGCTCATAGGGTTTCTCTGCTTTCAGAGTTTTTAAGCACTCACCTGTTGTTACATCCCACAGTCTAATTGTCTCATCTTCACCACTGCTAGCCAGCGTTTGATTATCAGGACTAAAGGCGACTGACCAAATTCTCCCTGTATGTCCTTGGAAACTCTTCAAGCACTTACCCTCGGAGACATCCCACAGCTTGACTGTGTAATCTTGACTGCAACTTGCTAACGTCCGGCTATCTGGACTAAAGACAACTGAGTATAACCAACCTGTATTTTCTTGCAAAATTCTTAGACATTCACCAGTGCTGACACTCCATATCCTTATTGTTCCATCAAAACTGGCACTCGCCAGCAGATTGCCATCGGGACTAAAAGTAACTGACCAAGCCCAATTCGTATGTCCCTCGAAGGTTTTTAGGCACTCTCCTGTGGTAGCATCCCACAACTTGAATGTTTGCTCCGTAGCGCCACTCGCTAGCATTGTTCCTTGGGGACTAAAAGCAACTGAACAGACGCCTACACAATGTCCTTGGCAAGTTCTCAAGGCTTGACCCGTGCTGACATCCCACAATCTTAGCGTTTGATCGTCACTGCCACTCGCCAGTATTTGACCATCAGGGCTGAAAGCAATTGACCAAACAAAAGCACAATGTCCCTGGCAAGTTCTCAAGGCTTGACCCGTGCTGACATCCCACAACCTCACCGTTTGATCGTCACTGCCACTCGCCAGCATCTTACCGTCAGGACTAAAGCCAACTGACCTGATCCCAGCACGATGTCCCTGGCAAATTCTCAAGGTTTGACCCGTGCTGACATCCCACAACGTCACTGTACGATTATGACTGCCACTCGCCAGCATCTTACCGTTAGGACTAAAGGCAACTGAGAGTACCTGATTGGTATATCCTTGGAAAGTTTTGAGGCATTGACCGGTGTTGACACTCCATAGCCTCACCATCTGGTCGTAACTGCCACTGGCTAAGATATCACCTTGTAGACTGAAGGCGACTGAACATACCCAACTGGAATATCCCTGGAAAGTTTTGCGGCATTCACTAGTATTAACACTCCATAGCTTCACCGTCTGGTCGTAACTGCCACTGGCTAAGATATCACCTTGTGGACTGAAGGCGACTGAACATACCCAACTGGAATGTCCTTGGAAAGTTTTAAGGCATTCACCCGTGTTGACATCCCATAACTTCACCGTGTGGTCTTCACTGGCGCTTGCTAGGGTCTGACCGTCAGGACTAAAGGTGACTGACCGTATTCCATCACTATGTCCCTGGAAAATTCTTTTGCATTCACCAGTGCTAACATCCCATAATCTGAGAGTGTCGTCACTACTGCCACTTGCTAGCGTCTGACCATCAGGACTAAAGGCAACTGAGACTACCCAATTTGTATGTCCCTGGAAAATTCTTTTGCATTCACCAGTACGGACGCTCCATAGCCTGATCGTGTGGTCAAGACTGCCACTGGCTAATGTGTTACCATCCGGACTAAGGGCAATTGACCAAACTTCGTTATCATGTCCTTGCAAGGTTTGAAGGCATTGTCCCGTAGCGACATCCCACAACTTCACAGTATAGTCAGAACTAGCACTCGCGAGGGTGTTGCCATCAGGGCTAAAAGCGAGCGACGTCACCCAGTTGATGTGTTCTTTACAGCTAAGGACTTGTTTTCCATCTGTAACTTGTCGCAAGCGAATTTCACCATTAGTATGTCCCGTAGCCAAAAATTTACCATCAGGGCTAAAGGCTACTGACATAACACCACCGAAGGCTTCAGCAAAAATAGACTTAGCTAGATTGGCGTTTCGGAAATTGACATCGTGCAATTTCAGACACTGCAAGTCTGCTTGCCAAACAGTCAGATGAGAAAAATCATAGCCGCTTAAATCTGTTTCCATATGACAAAGCAGATTGAGAATATTCCCCGCCGTATACCCTGCTTCTAGCGGAGATTCTTCTCGCAACCTTGCTAAAATTTTGCTTAGCTGATTTTCAAGGTTTTTTTTGCTTTTAAAAACATTAAGTAACCCATCTTTCACAGGCTTGAGGATCAGGCGAACTTGAGTTTCCTTAACATAGTCTTTTGCCGTCGCCTTCATCAAAGCATGACACCTGAACAAATCGATATTCCCAGTCTCAATCTCCTCACAAACCTGATCTATTAATCGATTAGTCACATACTCCATGACTACAGGTTGTAGCGTGAAGGTTGCTGCACTTTTTTCAACAAGCGATCGCCTTACCAAAGACTCCAGCGCCTCAAGTAATTTTTGTGGTGGTACTTGTGATATAATATCTTCCCGTAATTCTGATAGCGAAACTGGCTCACGATTAATCGCCAGCCAGTACATTATGTCTACTTCTAAATATGACAAACGCGAAAACTGCTGGTCTAAAAGCTCATGAATGTCGCCAAAAACAGTTGCTTCTTGTTGCAAAAATTTAGTAACATTACCATCAAAAACATCTTGAATAGCCGTAGCAACTACCTTCAAAGCTAAGGCGTTGCCTGCATAGCGCTCAACCAGTTTTCTGAATTCTAACTCAGAAGCAGTGATCCCCTTTATTTTCAAGATTTCCTGCCCGTCTACCGATTTGAGACCATTTAGGCAGAATGAGCGTACGCATAGCGTGTTTCCTTCTAATGACGCTACATCTTTCGGTTTTTCCCGGCTTGTCAGCAGCAAGCAACTTTGGTGAACTGATTCTCCCACCCGTTTGAGCAGATCCCCATACCCCTCATATCCCTCTCGATAAACTCCCGCGCGACTACCACCACGCAAAACCGACTCCATATTATCTAGTATCAGCAGACAGCGTGAGGCTCGCAGATAATCAATCAGTCGCGACACTCGCTCCCCCACGCTTTCTGGTAAAGAAGCTTCTGTTTCCTGCTCATCAGACAAAAACTGGAGCAGGTTACCCAAGATGGCTTTAACCGGAGGAGCTTCTCGTAGCGATCGCCATATAATATACTCAAAATTATCCTTAATCTCTTCTGCAAGTTTTACAGACAGAGCAGATTTACCAATCCCCCCCATTCCCAACAGTGCCACTAATCTACACCGCTCCTCAACAAGCAAATGCTCTAAGGTGGCGATTTCTTCTGTACGCCCATAAAAAACTGACGTACAAATCGCTTCTCCCCAATCTAGGCGCTGAGATTGCGTTGAGTTCGTATAGTAATCTTTCTCTAGTTTTAAATTAAAAGCTTGGAAAAAAAGCTCAAGTGTTCGTTTGTCTACCCCGTCTTCGCGAGACAATACCTTACCAATGGTAGCAGTATTGATTCCAACGCGTTCCCCTAAGTCTTCAAGGGTGTACCTGTTTCCATAATTTTCATTTAATTCAGACGCGAGTTTAGCAGACTGAAGTTTTTCCAATCCTTCAGGAGTAAGAATAATACCGCGTTTACGCTTGTTCTTTGAGGGTTTCATTATAAACACCAGCTTTAAAGCAGTAACATAACCAGAGCGGAGCTACCAATACCTTAGGTGCTATGAAGCGAACTATTTGAGATCTGCAACTACAACTTGCTACTTGCTTTTTACCAAACTTGCGGACAAACACCCTAAAAATGGTATATATCATACATCAAATGATACCACAAAAAGTTCCTAAAGACGTAAGTCCCTTAAACTTTACAAATTCTTAAGAAATGTGACCTCCATAAAATTTTTAACATTTATTACTTATCAAGTATCCGCACGCTTCAGTTATCAGTTTCATCATTTGGGTAACTTAAAGGTCCACCGATTGGATCGAAAGCGTTGGTGGTTCACCACTACAAACTTGGGGAATCACCGCGTAGAGCAAGTGGTGTGAGCGTATCTCCTTTAACAGTATTAGCCGCAGTCAACCCGCGCGCTTAATTCATCTCTGTACGGCATTAAAGACCCCATACCATAAGTTGGGAGCAATAAGAAGCGTACGCCTTTTTCCTTGCGGCACTCTCGGTTCGGAAAAAATATTTTTACTTTTCCCATAAGTAAATTCACGGTTTTGCATCGTTTTTCTTTTTTTGAACTAAGAATATTGCGAATGCCGTACCTTAGAGCGTGATTGCAAGGGAAAGCAGTGCCCCTTAGACGTGGGTCAACAGCTACCTACGCAGTGAGTATTAATCCTTAAGTCGGTTGTCCCCCACTATATCGGCGAACACTCAACAGTGGAAAACTGTTGTCTTTTTTCTGAGAGCATGGTAGGCATTGGTCTGCTGTACAACCACACTAGCCCGCTTACGGCTGGTTCTGCGGCTGGTACTGATTTAAAGACGCTACGCTCTCCGCGCAGCGGGGAGCAACGCGACTCAACGTCTTTGTAAGCGCAAGGGCACAGGCAGGCAACTGAGATACCCGCAAGGGCGGATCCAAAACCCTCACTATACGCCTTACAGCTGGTACTGTTTTAATGACCAAGGACTTACACATCGACAAAATTACCTCAATATAGGGAACTGGTAAATGCTGCTTGTAGGTGGGCTCATTCAATTCCATAGTTAACCCTTTTAAGTTTTTTCTGTCTTTGTAATAAATGTAAGTAAAATCAACTTATGCACTTGTAGGATATAGCAATCCCAAATACTGTATGAACATTGGTTTGCAGTGCCGACTTGCAGTTCGCGCCGAGGGAGAAACTTTTTTGAGTTTCTCCCTCGGCGCTGGTGGGCTTGGGTCTTCAATTACTTTAACGGATTCGCGGAAGTCCCCACCCTCAACGCCCTCGTCCTGCGGACACGCTGGGCGAACGTAGGATGGGGATTACTGAGGACAACAAGGAGCGTGCGCCGTCTTCGCTTAGCCCATGCTTCAAGCGTGTGCGCTTTGCGCTCACGCTCGTGCCAAAGGCACACGCTACGCGAACGTGTTAGCGCAGCGTGTCCGTAAGGACTTACAAAGCAGCGTGCCGTCAGGCATAGCTAAGCACAAGTACTTCACCTCATACCCCGGACAAGAACATATCGCTCTTGCTCAGTTTCATAAAGGTTTGAGGGATTTCGTGTCAAAAGTCCTTTGTATTACTTTTGACCAATCGCCAGTGTGAAAGAGGGCGGCGGTGCCTTTCTCCTCCCATTCCGTGCAAATTATGGGCGCTTCTTGTCGCCTTTTTATCAGATCAGCCAAACCAGTTAGAAGGAGCGAAACCTGGATCAACAACTCCTGGAATTAGGTGAGTCATTTGTTCTTCCTTTTTATGAAGAATTTTCTCAATACCTTTATGAATCAAAATTTTGATACACAATGTTTCTTCTGTAAGCAAATGTAAGGACTTGAAAGATGCTTGTTGTTCTTCATCAACTGCTACATAACGATTGGAAACTCGACTCAAAACATAAGCAATTAGTTCTTGACGTAAGTCAGGAATTGAGAAAAGCTGTCGATAGGGATGATAAGAATAAGTTTCTAGAACATTCTCAATTTCTTCAACAACTGCTGAGAGTGTCAGATTAATAATTCTCTTAGTCATAGTTTAGTCTCTGAGTTTGGTGTGTTGTCTGCTGGTAATTTTTGTTTAAGGTGGGGCAAGGGCGATCGCTCAAGCGCCCTTGCTTCCAACCGCACTCTATGCGGTTGCCCTGTCCCTCTGGGATCGGGGGCAGGTTTCTTCTAGAAATCTACCGAGGCTATACGGCAATACAGTTCAGTTAACCATGTTCAATCCTCGAAAATCCCCTCAACCCCCCGATGCATAGGGGGTTTTTATTCCCCCCCCGATCCTCGGGGGGCTAGGGGGATCAACTCTTATCACCAACCGTATTCGGCTATACGGGCGATCGCGCTAAAAGCGGATGTCCAACTATCGCACCCCCAAATCTAGGCGGTAAATTCTTCCTGGATGATCTTCCGTTCTCATACCACCAGTTACGAAGAGATAATCCTGATTCAGACCGCCAAAAACACTGTTGCTGGTAGTGAGGTTAGCACTTGAATAAGGAACATCCCAAATGTTTAAATTTATTGTCATGCTGTTCGCGTAGCGTGCCGAAGGCATATGGAGCGATAGCGGAATGTAGACACGAAGTGGCTTCCCGTTCGCCGCTCTTGCGTTCCGTTGGCGCAGGCTCTCCGATAGGAGAAGGAAAGGGTAGCATCTCAAGCCTTGTTCACGACTTGAGATTCTGAGTCCTTACGGACACGCTGCTTTGTATGCCTGCGGCACGCAAAGCGCACACGAAGTGTGCGCTTTGCGCTTACGGGACACTTCGTTTCGCTCAGAATGACAAACGTGTTTTTCAAAAATTGGGATGCTCCCCTTGAATATTGACTGATCAGGTGACCATTAGGATTGAGGACTTGCACTTGACGCATACTATAATGAGCGATGTAAAAGTTCCCTTTCGAGTCCTGGCATATCCCGTTACTCACATCTTGCACCAAGAAAAATTGATGTTCTTTTCAGACTCAGTACTAAGCCTGAAGTCTTTGTTTTACCAATAAAAGCCAATAAAAGTGATGTAACTTTATTGCCCTGGTGTTGACTAAACCCAGGCTTATACGGATAGGTGCAAGATCTGAGGTTAGGTTTATTGTCGATTTGCTCTCCCTGTTTGATAGGTAGCTGTTCAGGTGAAAAATTGTCCTTGCTGCTCCCATCGACTGTTGCAGCATATTCGTAATAACCGTGTGTACTGGTTCTGCCGAAGCTGTTGGCAAGAAATGCCGTTGCTCAATTTAGAAAGCCATAACTCATTATGCGTTTCTGTTGCAACCATTAGTTTGGAAAAAAAATTGATTCATTTTGGAGAACAAAGATGATCCAAGGAGTAAAACAAATTTTCAGTAGGTACGGTAGATTGCACTGGCCTGAATATGGTGCAGAGCTTCTTGGAACTGCGTTTAATCTCTTTGTGGGACTCAATGCAGTTGTCTTCAATTTTGGTAAGGGTTTGCCAATGGAGGCTCTTATACCTGACAAAGGTACTCGTTTGCTGATTACAGGATTATTGTTTGCTGGCAGTGGGTCACTCTTTGCGATTTCTCCATTGGGGAAATTGAGTGGATCTCACCTCAATCCTTCGGTGTCGCTAGCATTCTGGGCGCAAGGCAAGATGCATCAACATGATGTTATCGGATACATCATTGCACAATTTTTTGGTGCAATTACTGCTGCTGTCTTAGTGGTTTTTATTTGGGGAAATTACGCTGCTAGTGTCAGTAATGGTATGACTGTGCCTGGGCAGAGTTACGCTCTTTGGTATGTATTTCTAGCTGAAGTAACCATAACCTTTTTGCTGGTGTTGTCTATTTTTATCTTTTTAAGCAGCCATCGGCTTATGCGTTGGACACCACTGATGACATGGCTTTTAGTGGCAACGATAGTCTGGTTAGAAGCTCCTATCTCTGGTACGAGTTTAAGTCCCGCACGCAGTATTGGACCGGCTTTAGTCACATGGTATTGGAAAGATCAGTGGCTTTACTGCATTGCTCCACCAATAGGAGCGATCGCTGCGGTAGTTGTCTTTCGACTCCTCGCTATGGGTAAAGGCGAGATTCTGACAGGCAAGCTTTTTCACGTTCCTAATTATCGTTGTATTTTCAAAAATGTTAAAGTACCACATCGTACTGAGTAGTCTGATTGACCCTGTCCACCCGAGACAGTAAGCGCCTCTTTGTTAACGAGAGCCATAAAAACCGGATTTTAGCCTATGACGTATTGTCACCAGGAAAAGTCGGACTACAAAAAGTGTTTGCTAAACTCTCTATCAAAGTATCCGTTCAGGGGGGGGCGATCGTGAGAAAAACTCCTGACTAAATTTCCTGTGGGCGACCAGGGGGTAATGGCGAGCAAAAACACCCGTGCCTATGAACCACCTGCTCCTTTATGGGGTTGAAGTGAAGGCATAAAT
>Ga0209902_100485_pt1 | contig 41220 bp, 46 predicted proteins | sample FECB27metaG_FD_188304 | JGI IMG/M metagenome (GOLD analysis project Ga0209902, IMG submission 188304) | Cyanobacterial communities from the Joint Genome Institute, California, USA - FECB-27 (SPAdes) (version 2) | ecosystem: Environmental > Aquatic > Thermal springs > Hot (42-90C) > Microbial mats...
CACGCTCGCCTTGATCCAGCGAATAAGGATAAAATTCCAGTGATCTCGGCCGAATCCATCGAATAAGGCTGAGCCGAAATCGTTAAAAATCAGTCGAACGCAATCCAGCGAATAAAGAAAAATGACACCCGATTCCGCCGCATTCGAACCGCCAAACCAGCCCTCCGGTCGACCGGAGGACGGCCTGGCGCGATCGCCGGCGCAGCGCGCGACGCCGCAGCTGTCGGATTTTGACGCCGGCGACGACGCAGCCCTGCAAAACCCCGAACTCGAAAGACTGGCCGGCTCGGCGCGCGCCTACGCCAAAGCCAAGGACAGCGCCAACACCGCCCGCGCCTACGCCTCGGACTGGAAACAGTTCGAACGCTGGTGCCGGCGCCAGGGCTTTGACGCGCGCCGTCCCGACCCGCGCGTCGTCGGGCTGTTCATCGCCGCCTCGGCCGATGGCCAGGGTCTCGCAAAAGCCGCCGTCTCGACGATCGAGCGCCGCCTGGCGGCGATCACCACGACCTATCGCAGCGCTGGAACTCCCCTCCCCCGCCAGGATCGCCATATCGTCGACGTCATGGCCGGCATCCGCCGCAGCCACGGCCGGCCGCCGCGACAAAAAGAAGCGCTGTTCGCCGAGGACATTTTGGCGATGGTCGCGATGCTGGAGCAGAACCTGCGCGGCTGGCGCGATCGCGCCATCCTGCTGATCGGTTTTGCCGGCGGCCTGCGCCGTTCCGAGATCACCGGGCTCGATTGCGGACCCAGGCAGAGCGACGACGGCCGCGGCTGGATCGAGATCCTCGATGGCGGCGTCGTCCTCACCATCGATGGCAAGACCGGCTGGCGCACCGTCGAGATCGCGCGTGGCTCATCAGACCGAACCTGCCCCGTCCAGGCGCTCGAGACTTGGCTCAAACTCGGCCGCATTGCCGATGGTCCGGTGTTCCGCCCGATGACCATCGCCAATGGCGGTGTGCAGTCGCAGCGCCTGACCGACCGACATGTCGCGCGCCTCGTCCAGAAACTCGCGCTGGCCGCGGGCGTCCGCGGCGACCTGCCGGAAGGCGAACGGGTTCTTGCTTTTGCGGGCCATTCGCTGCGCGCCGGCCTTGCCTCCTCGGCGGAAGTCGATGAAGCCCACATCCAGCGTCAGCTCGGCCATGCCTCCGTCGAGATGACCCGCCGCTACCAGCGCCGGCGCGATCGGTTCCGCGTCAACCTAACCAAAGCAGCCGGGCTGTGACCGGAAAGCGCGACGAGATCAGGGTTTCGGATCGCGCGACTTGAGGCGAAAACGACAAAACAGGACGTCGCTTTCCCACAAGCGGCTCGAATTGAGTTGAAAACGGGACAGCGACAGCAATCGTTGCAGATGACGATCTATCGCCAGGAGGCGTCATCCTTGGGCAAACGTTCGAAATCATCGACGACCATAACCTGGTGCGGCAGGCTGTCGGACCAGCGCCAGAACACCACATTGACGTCGCTGGCTGCGGCACCCGATGCGTAGCTTGGTACAATCGCGCCAGCAATCCCATCGCTGCTCAGTCGCCGCGACATCGTCCAGCTCGGTGGCTCTCCACCTCGCGCAAAAATGTCTTCCCAGGGGCAAGCCATTTCGGCCTCTGTCACGTCAAGGCGAGCTCGTTCGATCGGGCTGGTCAAATCGACGACAGCCTCGCAGTCGACCTGGTAGGTGCACAGCGTCATCGGTTGCGCCTTGAAGGGGAACGATTGCTGCGCCTCGAGCCAGGCTGTTTCCAACCGGCGCGAGGTATAGAGCGCTTCAGTGCCCTTTCGATTGAAACGGCCGCCATGCATCGCCGCGCCCTGCCCCGATGTGGGCGAAAAAGCCCAGCGCGGATGATGCGCCCGGAAAACCGAACCCATCAGTCTCACGCGTAGCCGCCGGCCGCGATCCGCGCCAGATAGGTTTTGACCGTTTCGGCCCTGCCCTCCTTGACGAGATCCTCGGCGGTCTGGTCGCCGAAGGACGGGATCGGCTGAGCCCGGTACCAGGCAAAGGCCTGCGGCACCGAGCCTGCCCAGGGCAAAACCCGCGTGATGATCTCGACCATGTCGCGAAGGCGCCCTTGCGTCGACGGCGCATGCAGACGAGCCGTTTTCGAGACCGCGTCCCGCGACAAGCCAGCCGCGGCAGCGAGCTCGATCTTCGACACTTTGAGCCGCTCGCTCAGCCGTGAGGTCAAGATCATCCCATCCGCAGCCATCACATCAGCCAGTGCGAACGCTGCCATTTCGGTTCCGCCTTTCCATACACCCAAATATTGGGGCAATATATGAGGCAAAGCCCAGCACTGCAAGCGGATGGTCTATCGGCAGCGCCACGGATCGAGACCGTGAACCAGCGCCCGCCGAGGCGCGCAAAGCCCTCCGGGCGATTCCTCCTGCCAGGTGAACTCATGGGCGCGCGGCAATCAAAGGCGCGGCGACGGCTCGTATCGTTCAATCGCGGCTATGAACCACCCTCACCTGCTGACGCCATCGCCACGCGCCCAGCCTGGCAGATTTTGCCATCGAAACAGCGACACCCGTCGCGCTCGCAACGTGCGTTGACCGCTCCGCTGAAACGCGATCCGTCCGCCGCGAACAGCGGACACATCGTTGCCGGGCAAAATGGGACATCCGTCATGGAGATTTCGAGCTCGCGACCTGCTCCTCCATGCCCGCCATGAGACCTGCGGCAAGAGGCGCCGCTGACACCGGACAAACGTGTTCGACCCGCAGCGACAACCCCTGCCCTCGAAGCCAGGCCTCAACCTCAGCAGCCCGCGCGGGTCCGATGCCCTTCTCTTGCTCGAGCTCGGCGACGCTATAGGCCGCCGCGATCCGCGCCAGATTGGCAGCCCTGTCACGCGACGATCGTCCGCCGAGTGCTGCATGACGCCCGCAGAGAAGCACGGTCAGAATTGTGCGGGACAGATTTGCCATGCTGCACATCACAAGCCCTCACGGAGCAGCCTGCAAGGTCTCGATCGGCATGAGGAAAACATCCTGACGGAGCGTGGCTCAGCCGCATCACCGTCACGCCCGCTTCTTTTCGCGTTTGCGGCTGCCGATCAGCGCCATCAGCATCGGCCCAAGCGAAAACTCCGCCGCTTGCGCCTTTCGCGTCAGTTCGCGCAGATAACCGCCGGCGCTGGAAATCGCCTCGCCGCGCTGCAGAATGGCCGCCACGACGATCGAGGCCTGGACCTCGTCCATGACGCCGATCGCTTCCTCCCAGGCGCTCGGGCTGATCCCCAGCATTGGCCTGACCACGGCGACGGTCGCCAGGAAGTCGCGCCAGTTCGCGATTCCGCCTTTCGAGTAGTCGATCAGATCAGGACAGGCGTCCAAAACCATGCCCAACGGGAACGTCCCTTCCGGCATCCGCTTCGGTTCCGGCACAATCTCCAAACCAGCCCCCCAGCTTTCTGGAAAGCCAGGTTCAAGATCAACAGGGGAGTCTGGATTTGAATTCTGTATGTGACGCTCATTCTGAGACTCATTGCCGCTCATATTTTGAGTTTTAACATGAGTTTCCAGCAGGTTGAGGATTTCGTCAGCGAGAAGGGATAGCTCGTCGGCGATCGGCTCCAACGCCAGGCGCGTCGCACTGCGTGGAACCCGCGCCATAATGTCGCGATAGAGCTGGTGTATCTCGGCCCAGTCGGCCGGCCCCCGCCCGAGTGCTTGCGTCGAAACACCCTCCTCGAGCCCCGTCGCGATCATCTTGGCGATGTCACGCCGACAGATCGTGATGCGCTCGCGCACCAGGCGCAGCGCTCGCGCTTCCGCCTCGACCTTCTCGGCCAAGGCTTCGAATTCCTCGGCACGCACGACAAGCGGCGCCAGATCGAAGCCGAAAGCGAACTCGATCTCCCCTCCCCTGCCCTTGCGGGCGTAGCGCTTGCCGTTGGGGCTGTCCCGCCGGACGATCAGGCCGGCATCGACCAGAGCCGCCAGATGACGCCTGAGCGTCGCCATCGGCATTCCATGCGCTCGCAGCCCGAGCTGATGGTTCGACGGGAAGACGACTAGGCCCTCGCCCGTGAGGACTGTTTCGGGATGGAACGACAACAGCGCATCGAGGACCGCCAAGGCACGCTCAGGCACACACAGCGCGTTCTTGGCCGTGCAGATCGCCCGGAAGATATTCCATTTATGGACCGCCTTCTCCGGCGGCCGTGTCTTCGCGCTCGCCTGACTTGCCACATGAGCAAGAGTCAGCGATCGCCGCCCGAAGGGCGTCGTTGAGAGTCGTGGTTCCATTATCCTTGCCTCGTTTAGGGCAAAGGAAAACTGCTCGCCGAAACGGCGCTGAATCTCACGCGAGACTCTTGACGGTGATTCGTGGAAGTGCGATTCTGTGTTTGCTTAGGACACAGAGAAGGGCTTCCGGAACGTCGTTTCGGGGGCCTTTTTCTTTTGCGGGCTAATCTCCGTTTGTGGTTGCACCCGCCCGACGCCTGAAATCATCGTACAGACGATCCAGATTATCGGACAAATAACGGCCGAACGCCTTGGCATCCGGTCCTTTGGCTTTGATGGCCAAAGTGAATTTCCGCCTCTCGGCCAGCATCTCTGCCGCGACAGCCCCGTCGCGCGGCACCCAACTTTGCCTGTCGGGCTCGCTGCGGCTGCGGCTCTGTTTCGCTTTCAGACGGCGTTCGACCGCAGCGAAGCGCTCTTCGGTGGGGAGTTCTGCAAAGCCTTCGCCTTCGATCACGGCGATAGCCGCGTCGTAATGCGATGGGCGTTCGAGCAGCAGTTTTAGTTCATACCAGCGATCACGGCCGATGCCCTTCGCTGGTCCGATTGCCCGCAGCACATTCTCTGGCAGGCCCGCAACAGCGAGCATCTTCGAAAGGGTCGACCTGTCCAAGGCAAGAGCGGTCATGACGATGGCGTTGTCATCGTCATAACGCAGCTTCGCCAGTTCGGAGGCATATAAAGCCTTCTCGATGAAGGACAGATTTGCGCGAGCCGAATTCTCCTGACCTTGGGCAACGACATGTTCTTGGTCCTTCATCTCCTTGATGACGGCCCGGACCTTGCGGCCGAGAAGCTTGGCGACTTTCAGGCGGCGATGGCCGAAGACCACCATATAGCGCTCGCTCAAAGCCGGGTGAGGGCGCACCAGAATTGGGCTGTCCTGCCCGCGCGCGCGGATAGCTTCGAGGATCTCGCTAAAGTCCTGCTCGTTCTCCTCGAGACGATCTTTGACGAAGGATGGATCGACGCTAGCGGGATCAAGTTCGACTATGGGCTCGCCTTCCATGAGCCTGTCGGCGCGCGCCGTGATCTCGTTGAGCGAATTCAGGAAGGATTTCGAAGCACCCTTGACCGCATAATCGAGTGCGGGCTGCTCTTCGGAAGGAACATCCTTGGCCAGCAGATTTGCGAAGGGATTTTTACGAGCCACTCAGCAGCCTCCTCATCGAGCGCATGCCATTGAAACAGAAGCCGTTTTCATCATTTTTTACGGCGGTCAACATCACAGTCGCCCCCATGCCTGATGAATGAGGCCTTGCACTTCGAAATTGACCGCATCCATGCACTCGATTGCGCGATCATAGGTCTCGCGCGTGAAGTTCGCGCGTTCCACCTCATAAAGCGTCTGCTTAGTCAAACCGGCATCCGAGATCGCGGTCGACTTCACCATCTGGGCCTTGAGCATTTCCGCCGCGAGCATGCTCTGCATGAGGCCAAGCATCTCTACCTGCGGCATGTCCGTCGGCTCGAAGCGGGTGATGAGATAGCGTAGCCAGTCCATGCGAACCTCGGCGCCGGCATCTTTAATGGTCTTGGCGATATTCCCGAGCATCAGCAGAAATTGGCTCATGGACATCAGATCAAGCATCTGCGGATGAACTGTGATGAGAACCGATGTGGCGGCGATCAGCGCCGTCAGCGTCAGGTAGCCGAGTTGGGGCGGGCAATCGACGACGACGACGTCATAGGAGGAATCGACTTCTTTGAGCGCGTTGCCGAAGCGCGTGAAGAAGCGCTTGCCCTCCGCCGAATTCTGCATCGCCAAGGGTGTGTCGTATTCGTATTCCTGAAGCTCTAGATTTGCCGGAATGACGTCCAGTGACGGAAAGTTCGTCGGCAGGATAACGTCCCGGATGGACTTACGGTGATCGTCGTAGCGGATTGCGTCATAAAGCGACGGGTTCTTGTCGAGCTCTGGCTGAAATCCATACAAGGCCGACAGTGAAGCCTGGGGATCGAGATCGACGGCGAGCACCCTATGCCCAGTCAGTGCAAGGTGCTGCGCCAGATGCGCCGCCGTAGTGGTCTTGCCTGAGCCGCCCTTGAAGTTGACAACGGCGATGACCTGAAGCTTCTCACCCGCCTTGCGGTGAGGGACGTATTTCTTGACCTCGGACCGGCCGTTCTTGTCGAGATATTGCCGCAGCTCGAGCATTTGCTCAGCGGTATAGAAGCGTCGCCCGCCGGCTCCGGTCGAAGGCTCCGGCCCTTTGCCTTCGAGATGAAGGCGCTTGAGGTTGTTGGGACTAACGCCAAGATAGTGAGCGACCTCCGCCATAGGGAAACGTCTTAGCGTCTTCTGGGCATTGGGCGGAAATTTTTCTAGGCGAAGTTGATTAAGCTTGCGCGAAATCTCCGCACCCTGTTGGAGAATTTTATCGTCGAACTCGAACGGAGCGAGAGCGTTCATATTTCGGATGCCTGGGCCAAATAGCGCTAATTCGGCATCTTTCGCCGATTTAGCGCCAGTATGTCCGATTCTCCCGTTCGCACAACAAAAATTAGGTTAATAGAATCTTAACGCACGAGCCTATCCCGCAAATCCAACGCAAGCTCGCTTCCGCGTTCCTTTGCAAAATCAACATACTAGGATAATTTTGATCCGCCTTTGTGCTCCCATAGCCTGTAATCAGAAGCCGTTGACCAAGCGGGGAGCCATGGCGCTGAGCGCCCTACATTGTGAGCTTTTCCGGGGAACTTCGCCGACTCAGATCGCCGGCAGCCCGCCAGAGGCGTAGTGCACCGGGGTATCGAGTTTCATGTTATCGTCCGACCTCGGAGAGCAATAGCTACTGCCTGCGGCAACGTATTGGCTCCGAGACCCGCTCGAGCATTGTCGAGATGGAACTTAACCGACCGCGGCGAGATGCCCATGAGAACCGCGGTTGCGTCCATCGATTTGCCGCGTGCGGCCCAAGCGAGACATTCCCGCTCGCGCTGTGTGAGCGGGATATTTTTCACGCCGGACGAAAGCTTTGCATCGGCATGGGCATGGAAAGTCTGGCCGATCAGTTGAACGATGTCGGTCGCCTCGGTGACGAGCCGATTGTGCGCCTCGCTAATTTCATCCACGGCAAATGTGAAGGCCGCGAAACGATCAAAGCCGCCGGGGATCGCAACCGAGACTCCGTGGCGAATGCCGAATTCGTCGGCGTCATCGAACAACCGCTTCTGGGCGCGCAACGGGAATGGCTCCGCCATCTCGCGGGTCCAGTGCAGCGTTGACCGGCCGCTTCGGGCGAAGGCGACCACGGGATCGACGTCCTGGTAGCCTTCAGCGAAATAATGCTCGCTCCAGCGTTTGGGATAAGACGAGATCAAAACGGGGCCGGACTCGCCAAATCCCAGATAGGCGAAGTACCGAAACCCCATGCGCTCTGCAACACGTTGGCCAACGCGGCCAAAATCTTCTGCTCCTGCTGACGAATGCACGCCGTTGACAAGTTCCTGAAACGCCATTTCCGCCAAATTCATCGGGTCTCTATGGGTTGCGGCGACTTGATTGACGCGCCTGATGATCCTCTTGCGATCGATGGAAACCGCCTTTGCCGGAAAGATGCGGCGATATCGCGGCACAACCCAAAGGCGAAACCACCCTGTCGGATTCGACAGCTATTCCGAACGCGGCCGGCCTGATTGGCTCGGGGCAGACCAAGCGATTCGGAGACAACGATGCAGGTTATCGAACTGAGCCGCGCCGGATACGGTGCCAACATCTCGTTGCTGATGGGCATGCATCGGCTGCGGCGAAAGGTGTTCAAAGACCGGCTCGACTGGTCGGTATCGGTTTCCGGCGACATGGAGATCGATCGCTACGACACGCTCGATGCGAGCTATTTCGTCGTCATTGATCGAGGCAGTGTCCTGGGTTGCGTTCGGCTGCTGCCGACGACCGGACCCAACATGCTGGCCGACACGTTTCCCGAGCTGCTGGACGGCGCATCCGCTCCCCGTTCGCCCTTGATCGCGGAAAGCTCGCGGTTCTGTGTCGATACAGAATTGACCGACACAACCACCGATGGCGGACTTCGCCGCGCGACCTTCATGCTGTTCGCCGCCATGCTCGAATGGGGACAGGCGCGCGACCTCGCGGCGATCGCGACCGTCATCGACCTTCGAATGGAGCGGATCCTTCGCCGCGCCGGCTGGCCGCTCGAACGTCTTGGCGCGCCGCGTCGTGTCGGCTCGACGGTCGCGCTCGCCGGACTGCTGCCGATCACATCCGCCGCGATCGAAGCCGTCCACTGCAATGGCGGCCTGGATGAGCCGGTTCTGCCGGTCGCTCCCGCCCTTCCACTCGCAGCCTGATCGGCGAGGGCGAACGCATCATGATCCGATCAGCATGTCTTGCCGCGGGCCTGGCCTGCCTGTCGTCCGGCGCCTCCCGCGCCGACGACTGGGGTTGCCAGGTGCTGCTGTGCCTCTCGAACCCAGGCGGCCCGACGCAGTATGCCGCGTGCGTTCCGCCAGTGACCCGACTGTGGTCGCACCTGAAGCGGGGAGGAGTGTTTCCGACCTGCAGCGCTGCCGGCGCGAACGTGTCGCCCGTAGGTCATGACCCTTATGAGCCCTGCGCCGAGGGCTATGCCATGCGCGAGCTTGGGCGCGATGGCGCGTCGGAACCGGCCTGCGTGTCCCTGAAGCCGGTTCGCACCTGCGACGGTGCTGACGAGGTTTGTCAGCCGTATGACGTCCAGGCGGTCCGCCATCGCGCCCAACCCAATTTCATCGACGTCAACGGCGCCGATGGCGTCAGCACCCGGGTGCGCTTCTAATGGACGCCGTCGCCATCACAGCAATCCTCGACCGGTGCGCGCCGGCCGCCTTGGCCAAACCCATAGCGGCGATCATCCGCCAAGCCAGTGCATTCGAGCCGCTTCTGGTCACCGTCCCGGGCAGACGGCCGATCCGCATCCAGGCCGATACCAAGACCGAAGCAATCGCGTGGGCGACCGAAGCCTACGTCGCGGGCCAGGTCGCGCGGATCGGTCTGGCCCAGCTTACCCCCGACGATCTCCGATCGGCTGGTTTGACCATGGCGACCGCGTTTGAGCCTTGCACGCACATCGCGGGCGTCGCCCGGCTGCTGCAGGCGCGGACGGAGCCCCAGGTTGCAACCGGAGCATCAGAGTCGACGGCGATCGCGCAAGCCGTCAGCTCTTTCGCCGCCCAGGGGCTGCCGCAGCCTCGGAGAAGTTCAGGCGAACGATCGCCGCGCGATACCGCGCCGTCTAATGAGACGGCGGATGACGATACGATATTGCCTTCCAAGGACTCACCCGCCTGGAACGTCTACGCGGTCCGCCGCGGGTCGTCGCTGCTGATCTACAGCCGCTGAGCCACCCCTCCACCGTCCGCCATGCGCGCCGCAATCGCGCGGTCTGCACATCCTTGCCTTCTCCGGAGATATTCTGATGTCGATGCCTATACGAACGCTTGTCGCGCCTGCCCTGGTCGCGAGCCTGATGATGCTCGCGGCCGTCGAGCCGGCTTTGGCGCAAACCGCCAACATTGAAGGCGTGCTCCAGAACATCGTCACCATGCTGACCGGCAATGTCGCCCGGCTTCTGGCGACGCTCGCCGTCATCATCGTCGGCGTCGCCTGGATGTTCGGCTTCATGGACCTGCGCAAGGCGGCGTATGTCGTGCTCGGCGTCGCGATCGTCTTTGGCGCCTCAGAGGTCGTCTCGACCTTGACGGGCGGCAAGTAGGACGCCGCGTGATGGCGACCGATACTGAACGCCTGAGCGAGGACACGCTGTTCCTCGCCTGCACGCGCCCAGCGATGATCGCCGGCGTCACGATGGAGGCGATGGGCATCAATGTGATGGCGTCGTGCATCCTGTTCCTGGTCGCCGGCTCGATCGTCTATGGCCTGATCGCCCTGCCGATCCACATCATCTGCCGGGCGATCTGCCGGCATGACCCCAACCAGTTCCGGCTGCTACTGGCATGGCTCGAAACCCGGGGCCGTGCCCGCAACGCCTCGCTTTGGGGTGGATCATCCGCGACGCCGCTGCGCCTCGTTCGCCGGCACCACCGCACGGAGCTTGCCCATGGCTAGCACTGCCGCAAAGGCTCGGGAAATCGAGCCGGACGTTCATCTGCCCTATGTTCGGCATGTGACTGAGACGGTCATCAGCCTGTCGACCCGGGCGCTGATGAGCGTGATCAGGCTCGACGGCGTCGCGTTCGAGACGGCCGACGTCGCCGATCTCAACGATCTCCATGCAAAGCTCAACCTGACGCTCCGCAATCTCGCTGATGATCACTTGGCGATCTGGACGCATCTCGTGCGCCGATGCGACGAAAGCTATCCGCAGGGAGAGTTTTCGTCGGCTTTCGCGGAAGAGCTCGACGAGGGCTACCGCGAGTCGATCGCCTCCGCTGAGCTCTATCGGAACGAGCTATACCTCACCCTCGTTGCCCATCCCGGTCGCGATCGGGCCGAGGCCGCCGCCAGCTTCTTTTCTCGGCTCGGTCAGGCCAGGCGTGGGGGAGGGGAGGTCGATGACGCCTCCCTCAAGCGGCTGAACGATGCCGCGCGCGACGTCACGGCGGCGCTCGACCGCTACGGCGCAAAACCGCTTGGCCTGGTCGAGCGCGATGGCATCCTGTTCTCGGAGCCGATGCAGTTGCTGCATTTTCTGGCTTCGAACGAAGGTCTGCCGACCGCCTTGCCGGCGGGACGGATTGGGCCTGCGGTCTACACGAACCGCGTCATCTTCGGGCGCGAGGCTATCGAGGTTCGAGCCGCCGGCGGCTCGCTCTACGCTGGCATGTTCGGCCTGAAGGAATATCCGGCCTCGACCAAACCCGGGATGCTCAATGGCCTGCTCTCGGCGTCGTTCGAGTTCGTGCTCTCGCAGAGCTTTGCCTTCCTCTCGAAGGCCGACGCCAAGACGGTGCTGACCCGCAAGCAGAACCAGCTCGTCTCGACGCAGGATGTCGCGGCCTCCCAAATCGACGATCTGAACGATGCGCTCGACGAGCTCGAATCCAATCGCTTCGTCATGGGCGACCACCATCTGTCGCTGCTGGTCCGGGCCGAGAGCCCGACCCGGCTGCTCGACACCATGGCGAAGGCGCGCCGCATCCTGGCCGAGGCCGGTGCAGTCGTCGCCCGCGAGGATCTCGGTCTCGAAGCCGCGTTCTGGGCGCAGATGCCGGGCCTGTTCAAGCATCGCGCCAGATCAGGCGCGATCACCTCGCGCAATCTCGCGGCGCTGTCGCCGTTTCATACGCACCCGACCGGAAAGGCGGACGGCAATCATTGGGGACCGTCGGTCGCGCTGCTCAAGACCGCGTCGGGCGCGCCGTATCATTTCTCATTCCATGCCGGCGACCTCGGCAACACCTTCATTTGCGGGCCATCGGGCTCGGGCAAGACGGTCCTGCAGAATTTTCTGCTCGCCCAGGCCGAAAAGCTCGGCTGCCACCGGGTCATGTTCGACAAGGATCGCGGCGCCGAGATTTTTGTGCGCGCCTCGGGCGGCACCTATCTCACGCTCAAGAACGGGATCTCGACCGGCTGTGCGCCGCTGAAGGCTCTCGAACTCACACCGTCCAATCTCGCATTCCTGAGCGAACTCGTCCGAAAGCTCGTCACCATCGGGGGCAAGCCGCTCTCCGTCGTCGATGAGCAGCGCATCGATTCAGCGCTTGAGGCGATGCGGGCCTTGCCCCGGCAGGAGCGCTCGCTGTCGGCGCTGCGGGCTTTTCTCGGGCAGCAGGACCGCGAGGGTATCGGCGCGCGCTTGGAGCGCTGGTGCCGGGGCGGGCCGCTGGGCTGGGTCCTCGACGCGGAGACAGACGCCATCGTCGTCGATGCCAACTTCATCGGCTTCGACATGACCGATGTGCTCGATCATCCGACTGTGCGCACGCCGCTGATGATGGTGCTGTTCCATCGCGTCGAGCAGCTCGTCGACGGCCGCCGCATCATCATCGACATCGACGAGTTCTGGAAGGCGCTCGGCGACGATGCATTCCGGGCGCTCGCAAACGACAAGCTCAAAACCATCCGCAAGCAGAACGGCGTCATGGTCTTCGGCACGCAGTCGCCGCGCGACGCTCTCGCCTCGCCGATCGCCCACACCATCGTCGAGCAATGCCCGACGCAGATATTCATGCCCAATCCACGCGCGACCCGCAGCGACTATGTCGATGGCTTCCATCTGACCCAGACAGAGTTTCAACTGATCAAGGAAGAGCTTTCGGCCGAAAACCGGCGTTTCCTGATCAAGCAAAACGGGCAGTCCGTCGTCGCCGAACTTGACCTGAAGGGCATAGACGAGGCGCTGGCCGTGCTCTCGGGCCGGACCGAGACCGTCGCGCTTCTCGACCGCATTCGCGAGGACGCCGGCGACGATCCCAGCGTCTTCATGCCCCGCTTCCATGCCGAGCGAAGGAGAGCCTGATGAAATCGACAACTGCCATGATCGTCGCCGTGCTGGCCGGGTCGCCAACAGCCGTTCTCGCCCAGCAGGGCGTGCCGGTGTTCGACGCAGGCGCGATCGCCAAACATGTCGAACAGATCGGCAAGCTCACCGAGCAGATCAAGACGATGCAAGCCCAGCTCACCCAGGCAAAACAGCTCTATGACTCCTTCAACAAGCTGACCGGCGCCAACGACGTCGCATCGTTGCTGAACAGCGCGGAATTCCGGAAGCATCTGCCAAAAGAGTTCGGCGAAATCGAAAAGCTCGTCGCGGGCTCCGGCGGCGGCACGCTGTCAGGTGTCGTCGATCGCTATCTTGAGCAGAACCGCGCCTACAAGGGCGGCGACGCGAACTCCTTCTACCAGTCGGAACTGGACAGGATCGCGCGCCAGACCGGCGCAAAACACTCGATCGGCCAGAGCGTCTACGACACGGCCGCCAAACGCGTCGATGGCCTCGAGGAACTCCGTCAGAAGATCAGCTCAGCCACGGGCGCCAAGGACGTGCTCGACCTCTCCGCCCGCATCCAGGCCGAGCAAGCGCTGCTGCAAAACGAGGTCCTGCGCATGCAAGGCCTCGCCATGGTCCAGCAGGCGCGCGGTGAGATGGATGGGCAGCGCGCAAAAGAGCGAAGGCAGCAGCTCATCGATGAAATGAAAGCGGCGCTACGATGAGGACGGTGCTGATGCTTGCCGTCTGCGCTTCGGTTCTGGCCGCTTGCGGTGATGAACCGGCCGGTAAAACCGAGCGGCCAGAGCCAATGCGGACCGTTGCCTTCTTCTTGGCGAACGGCCCGCAGCATGACGAGACATTGGTGCGCTGTCGGGCAGATCCCGGCGTACTCAAATCGGAGTCAGACTGCATGAACGCCGAAGAGGCCAACCGCAAAGTCATGATCTGGGGTCGTGACGAGGCGCTTCGGCGCGCAGGAAGCTGACGATGGCAATCAACGTCTTCGACGAGTTCCTGAAGGAGTTCGAGCAACCGATTACGACGTTCGTATCGACGTCGGTGTCGAATCTCGTGGCCTTTGTCGACGGACCCTTGCGCGTTGCGGTGCTGCTTTACGTCGTTCTGTACGGCTTTGCGGTCATGCGCGGGGCGATCGTCGAGCCCATCCAGGAGTTCGCTTGGCGGGCGATGCGGCTCGTCGTGATCGTCCTCCTCGCGTCGAACGCCGCGTCGTTCCAACAATATGTAACAGATCTGTTCTTCACCGGACTGCCGAAACAGATCGGCAACGCTTTGGCCGGGTCGGCGCTCGATGCGAACTCTGGCGCTCCCTTCGACAAGCTGTTGAACAAAGGTATCGAAGTCGCTCAAAAAATCTATGATCGGGCCGGGCTGACCGACATCGCGCCCGCGCTGATCGCGGCGATTCTGCTGGTTTTCACAGCGGTATCGGGGTTCTTGCAGTTCGCAATTCTGCTTTACGCGAAAATCGGCTTGGCCATCGTAATCGCTTTGGGGCCGATATTCATCGCTCTGGCTTTGTTTGATGCGACAAGGCCTTTCACCGAAGCCTGGACGCGCCAGGTTGCGAACTTTTTGATTTTGCATGTGCTTGTCGTCGCGCTGGTTGGGCTCATGCTGACGTCGGTTCAGGGCTTCGTTGAGAAGTACGGTGCCGATGCAGCGTCCGGTGGTGCCATCATCGTCGGCGCGGTCGCGATCAGCGCCGTTCTCGGCCTTGCCGCCTACATCGCGCTTCAACTCCCGGCTATCGCCGGTGGGCTTGCCGGCGGCGGCGCATCACTGGCTGCACGCGTCGTCACCAGCGCCATCTCAGCCAATGCGGCATCGGCGGCAGTCGGCGCTTACGCCGGTGCGCATGCCGCTGCCAACCGCGCCTCGGCAAGGCTAAGGGCCCGTCGCCAGGGCGGCGAAATCAGACGCATTTGACTGCCCCGCATGCCCGACACGGCAGGGGCAACGCATCCCGGCACGGATGCCATGAGGAATTTTCTGCATGAGACTTCGAATGATGATCGCGCTGTTGTTGACGGGACTCACGGGTTGCTCGGGTTTCCCCAAACCTGCGCCGTCCTGCGATGGCACGGCCAAGCGCCCGCTGAACCGCTCGCTGTGGGATTGGGAAACAAAGAGCCAGGCGGCACCCGAAGCCGAGCCGGCCAAACCGCCAGCGGCGCCGGTTCAACGGCTAGGCGCGCTTCGACCGGCAGGAGCCTACGCGATGCTGAGCAACCAGCTGCGGCAACCGTGGACGGCCTACGCAATCGCTGAGTCATACCGGCCATGTGGCGAGGCCTCCCGCCATGGTTAGGCCGGACGATCTCAAGAGCTATTTCGAGAATGCGCGGCGCTGGGAGCAGGATCTGCTTCTATCGGCCAACCGCTCGAAACGGCTCGCCTGGTTCGTGGCGACAGGCGCCTGCGTACTGGCCACCGCTGCTGTCGGCGCGGTTGCCGCGCTCGCTCCCTTGAAGACAGTCGAGCCGTTTGTCATCCGCGTCGATAACACGACCGGCATTGTCGAGACGGTAGCAGCTCTCGGAACATCGCCGCGAACCTATGATGAGGCCGTCACGAAGTATTTCCTGGGGCGCTATGTACGGGCGCGAGAAGGGTACAGCCAGGCGGAAGCCGCCAGCAATTTCCAGACGATCGCGCTGCTGTCGTCTCAAGCCGAGCAGGCACGGTTCGCTGCCGTCTATCGCGGCTCGAACCCCGAAAGCCCGCAGGTTCTGCACGGCCGCTTCGGCGTCGCCGAAATCCGGATCAAGGCGATCTCGTTGCTGGCCGATAATCTCGCCTCCGTCCGCTTCCTGAAGGAGAGCCGCAAGGGCGAGGAGATTAAGACGACGCATTGGATCGCGACGTTGACCTTTGCCTATGTCAACGCGCCGGTCTCGTCCACGGACCGCCTGATCAACCCGCTCGGCTTCCTCGTCTCGGAATACCGCGCCGATCCCGAGGTGGCGCCATGATCCGTCGCACAATTTTGCTGGCCGGTGGGCTGACAGCCGTGTTGATGCTAGCTGCGCCGTCGATCGCCCTGCAACTGCCGACCGCCGGCGCGCGCGACGAGCGCGTCCGCTTCGTCAATTTCGACCCGGCCAATGTCGTCAAGGTGAACGGCGTCATCCGCGCCTCGACGCAGGTGATTTTCGCCGAGGACGAGGAAATCGCCCATGTCGCGATCGGCGACTCGATCGCCTGGGAGGTCGCGCCGGCCGGTTCGATCCTGTTCCTCAAACCCCGCGAAAAGCATCCACCGACCAATCTGCAGGTCGTGACGACGCGCCGTGACGGCCGCAAGCGCTCCTATCAATTCGAGCTCTCGATCGCGGAGGCCTCGCTGAAGGAGAGCTATTTCGTGGTGAAGTTTTCCTATCCCGGCGACGAGGCGGATCGCCGGCGCGCGGACGCAGCCGCCCAGTCGCAGTCGCGCGAAAACACGATCGTCGAGAAAACCTTCGATCTGCATCAGCAATATGGCGCGCGCAATTGGCGCTTCTCCGCCCAAGGCTCGGCCGAACTCGAACCCGACGCCGTGTTCGACGACGGCAAGACGACGAGCTTCCGGTTCGCCGGCAACCGCGAGGTCCCGGCGATCTACTTGGTTGGATCGGACGGCGCGGAAAGCCTCGTCCCAAAAGATGTGCGCGGCGAGGTCGTGGTCGTGCATGCGACGGCCCGCGAGTTCCGGCTGCGCCGCGGCGACGACGTGCTCTGCGTCTTCAACGAGGCTTTTGACGCTGTCGGCGTCAATCCGGGCACGGGGACCACCAGCCCCAGCATCGCCCGCACGCCGCGTGAGCCGGCGCCATCACGCCGACGCTGAGGAGAATGACATGAGCGAACCCCAGAACGGCGCGGTCGATGGCGAGCGCGGCATCACCCCGGTTTCCGGTCCGGTCGAAGGCAGCGGCCGGGCGCTCGCCCGGCGGGGCATCGGCGCTGCCGCGCTCATCGCGTTTGCGGTTCTGGTGATCTGGAGCACCTGGAAGGGCGACAAGCCGGCCGAGCAGGCCTCGACCAAACCGGTCATCCGCCAGACCAGCGTCTTCGAGCCCACGCGTGAGGCCCCAGCTCCGGTGGCAGTTCAGCAGGCGGCGATCCCCGCCTTGCCGCCGCAGCTCCTCGCGCAAGCAGCCCCGCCTGAAACCGACAAGCTGATGGAAAGCGCAAGGCGAGCACCGGTGCTCGCGTTCAATCGCCCCGGTCGAGCCGTGGCAGGGGCCGGGGAGGGCGCAGGCGGCACTCTTCCAGGATCTCCCTTGCTCGCCGGATTGCCTGGCGCTGCAGGCGCGCGCAATGAGCTTGCAGATCAGCTCAAGCCAACGCCGCTCGAAGGCGTGCGTGCGGCGCGTCTCGCCAACCGCAATCTGCTGGTGGCTCAGGGCACGGCGATCCCCTGCGTGCTTGAGACGGCAATGTCGTCGGACGTTCCGGGCTTTGTCTCCTGCGTCGTCCTGCGCGATGTGCTCTCCGATTCCGGCCACGTCGTGCTCATGGAAAAGGGCACGCAGATCGTTGGCGAATATCGCGGCCAGGTCCGCAAAGGCTCCAAGCGTATGTTCGTGCTCTGGTCGCGAGCGAAAACGCCGACCGGTGTCATCATCGCACTCGCCTCGCCCGCGACCGACGCACTCGGCCGCGCCGGCTTCGACGGCGAGATCGATACGCATTTCTGGGAGCGCTTTGGTTCGGCGCTGCTGCTCTCGATCGTCAGCGACGCCGCGGCAATCGGCCGGCAGCAGTTGAGCGACGCCGATATCGAAATCCGCAATACATCTGGTTCCGCCAACACGGCAGCCGGTATCGCGGTCGAGCGCTCGATCGACATTCCCCCGACGCTGAACAAGAACCAGGGCGAACGCGTCAACATCTTCGTCGCCCGCGATCTCGACTTTTCGACCGTCTACGATCTGAAGCGGATCGAAAGCCGCAGCCGTATCCTCGATCGCACCATCCCCGGCTGGACAGATTCGGCCGAGGCGGCTGGGCAGCGGGTCATCAAACCATGAGCATGGTCTCGCCCATGCTGCTTGCGCCCCTGGATGACGTGCCGAGCGAGCTCGATGCTGTGCCAAGCCTCATCGCCAATCCAACGGATAGGCGCGCCAGCCGCGTGGTGCTCCAGCTTTATCTTGCGCCACTCGCACCGTTCTTGGTGGATCAAAGCTTGACCGAGATCGCCGTCAACCGGCCCGGCGAAGTTTTTACCGAAGGCCCGGGCGGCTGGCGCACGCATGCGGTCCCAGCTCTGACCTTCGCCCATCTGATGCATCTGGCGACGGCCGCGGCCGGCTACACTCGGCAGGACATCGGACCAGACCACCCGATCATCTCGACGACCCTACCGGGCGACGAGCGCTGCCAGATCGTCGTGCCACCAGCCGTACCGGCCGACACCGTCAGCATCACCATCCGAAAACCCTCGAGTGTGACGATGACGCTGGATGATTTCGAGCGCGGCCACCTCTTTAGCGATATCCGCGTCAGCAGCGACGATCTCTCCGAGCATGAGGTCGAGTTGGTGGCGCTGCGCGATGCCGGCTGCTGGCGCGACTTTCTGGCGCTCGCCGTTGCGACGCGGAAGAACATCGTGATCTCCGGCGCGACCGGCTCCGGCAAAACGACGCTGTCGAAGGGCCTGATCGCGCAGATCCCGGAGACCGAGCGCCTGATCACGATCGAGGACACCGCCGAACTCGTTGTGCCGCAGCCCAACCATGTCCGCTTGCTTTATTCCAAGGACGGCCAGGGCCTGGCAAAAGTCGGTCCCCGCGAACTGCTCGAATCCTGCCTGCGTATGCGGCCCGACCGCATCCTGCTGCAGGAGCTGCGCGACGGCACGGCCTTCTTCTATCTGCGCAATGTAAACTCGGGGCATCCGGGCTCGATCACCACGGTCCATGCCGATTCAGCCCGCCTCGCCTTCGAGCAACTGACGCTGCTGGTGAAGGAGAGCGAAGAAGGCCGCGATCTCGCCCGCGACGACATTCGCAACCTGCTTCGCCAAACCGTCGATATCGTCATTCAGATGAAACGCGAGCACGGCCGCTTCCGCATCACGGAGATCGACTATGACCCCGTTCGAAAGCGCCTCGCCAGCCTCTAGGGTTGGCCAGCGCCTCGCCGTGCTCCTGCTCGGCCTCGCCATCTTCCTGTTCGTCGGCTCGAACGTGCTGCTGTTGGGCTTGCGCACCCATGACGGCGGCTTCCACTGGTCCGAGCTGGCATTGGCCTGGCCACATTACGGCGCCAATCAACGCCTCGATCGCTGGATCACCTTTGGGACGCTGGCGGGCACGATTGCTGCCTTCGCGGTGATGGGTCTCATCCTGCGCACAAAGCCCCGCCCGTTGCATGGCGAGGCGCGCTTCGCCACCGAGCGCGAAATCAAAAAGGCCAACCTACGCGCCTATCGCGGCATCCTGCTCGGGCGAAAGGACGGAAAGTTCCTGTGCTTCGGCGGGCCTGAGCACGTAATGGTCTATGCGCCGACGCGCTCGGGCAAGGGTGTCGGCTATGTCATCCCGAACCTGCTGAACTGGCCGGACTCGGTCGTCGCGCTCGACGTCAAGAAGGAGAATTTTGATCGCACCGCAGGCTTTCGGCAAGCCAGCGGCCAGGCGGTCTTCCTGTTCGATCCGCTCGACGAACAAGGCCGCACCGCGCGCTACAATCCACTAGCTTATGTCCGGCGCGATCCGGTCGATCTCTACGACGATCTCCAGCGCATCGCTGTCATGCTCTTCCCGGCCGAAAACCGGGCGGATCCATTTTGGTTCGAGACCGCGCGATCGGCCTTCGTCGCGATCGGCGGCTATGTCGCCGAGACGCCCGGCCTGCCCTTCACCATCGGTGAGATCCTGCGGCAGCTTTCGTCCTCGAGCGATTTGAAAGGCCATTTCGTCGGCGTCATGAAGGCGCGCGCCAAGAGCGCGTCGCCGCTCTCGTCCTATTGCATCGCGGGCTTGAACGATTTTCTGTCGGCATCCGAGAACACCATGAACTCGGTGCGCAAGACGACGACCGCGCGGCTGGGCCTCTGGCTCAATCCCCGCATCGATACAGCGACCTCAGCCAACGATTTTGACCTGCGCGAACTGCGGTCCCGACCGATATCGATCTATCTCGGCGTCACGCCCGACAATCTCGACCGCATGGCGCCGCTGCTCAACCTGTTCTTCCAGCAGGTCATCGACCTGAACAGCCGCGAGCTGCCGGAGCAGAATCCCAAACTCAAGCATCAGGTCCTACTGCTGCTCGATGAGTTCCCAGCGCTCGGTCATGTCTTCGTGCTCGCCAAATCCGTCGCCTTCGTCGCGGGCTACGGCCTGCGGCTGCTGACAATAATCCAGAGCCCTTCGCAGTTGCGCGCGATCTATGGCCCCGATCTCGCCAAGACGATCATGACCAATCACGCAATCGAGGTCGTGTTCGCGCCAAAGGAGCAGGATGTCGCCAACGAACTCTCCGAGCGGATTGGCTACGACACCGTGAAATCCAAAAGCCGCTCCCGGCCCTGGGGCCTGTCGTCGGGCAAGCGCAGCGAGTCGGTTTCCGACCAGCGGCGCGCGCTGATGCTGCCTCAGGAGTTAAAGCTGATCCCATCCTCGAAAGCCTTCATCCTGGCGACGAGCGTGCCGCCGATCATCGCCGACAAGATCGTCTATTTCGACGACAGGGCGTTTACCTCCCGGCTACTGCCGGCACCGGTCATCGAGCCCAATCGTGGTCCGTCAAACATTCTCCTCGCCTCCGAGATCATCGAGCTGAAATCAGCCGTCGCGGAACTGAAGGCCACCTTCCGCAAGCGGCCGATGACCGATGAAGAAATCGCCGACCCGTTGGTCATTCCAGACGATGCGACTTTTGATTTCGGCGGTGTCGAGGTCGATCTGGAGGGGCTGAACGAAGATGAGCTGAAGGACTGGTGCTCGCAAGTGATCGATGCGGCAATCATCCCCTCGACGGAGACGAGCCGGCCAATCAAGGAGATGCGCCTTGCAAGGTGACCGCCAGGATCAAAACGAGTTCACGATAGAACGCGGCCCGGAGATGGATGCCGCGGGCAGATCGCGCCCGCGCGGCGCTTCAAGCTCGCCGCGGGACAAAAGGCATGAAGGTCAGCCCGAGTTTGAGCTTGGTGGAACGACAACGCGTCAGTCTGACCGCGGCATGCCGGAGCAGTTGCGGCGGAAGTACTATGTCGCGGAAACGGGCGTCGGCGACGAAGCAAAAGTCTATGCCGATCCCAGAGGCGAGTACCTCGCGTTCAAGATCAAGACCGAGCGCATGGCGACGCGTCTCGAGGATGCCGGCGTCATTCGCGACATGGTGTCGATCGCGCAGCATCGCAACTGGACAGCGGTTGAGCTTCGCGGGTCGGAGGAGTTTCGGCGCACGGCATGGCTCGAGGCTTCCGTGCGTGGGATAGCCGTTCGCGGCTATGAGCCTGACCCTGTCGACCGGGCCGCGTTGTCGTTTCGGACGACGGCGGCCCATCAAGTGGGTTCGACTTCGCAGCCTCGGCAGCGCGAACCGGAAGCATCGGAGACGATATCCGTCGCAGGCGTCTCTACCAAAAGGCCAATCGAGGTCAACGTCCTTCCACCGGAGCGCACCACAGCGAGAGGATCTAGGAGAAATGACGGTACGGCATCATCGCGAAGCCAGAGCGGGTCAGTTCGGCCATCGTCGCGGGGGCCTGAAATTGCGGAGGAGCCGTCACTAGGCAGGCTAGGCATCACGATCGATGTCGTGCCCCAGCGATCGGAAATGTCACACCAATCGTCACGCACAGGGGGCAAGCGTCGAGCCGAGATATTCCGGTCGGGCGATCATCGCGAGACTAATGGCGATGACACGGTCAAGGCGGCCCGGTCTCAGCTCGCGGCGATTGAGCGGGCTTTGAATAAGGCCGTTCTCGATCCGAAGTTACGACGCTCCGTCCTGGACCACGCGAAGGAGCTGATTGCAGAAAAGCTTGAGAGGGGAGGGGAATTCAAGCGCGCGGGATTGCGAGAGAGCACGACACAGCGCGAAGTTTCGCCGGGTGTCTGGGCGAAAGCCTTACACAGGAGCGTGTCGAAAGCAACTGAGGTAACTCGAGAGCGGTGAGTCCAGAGTATCACGCTACGGAGTTGACAGTCAGAGCCTCAGATCGATCCGGTTTGCCATCGTGTTAGGCTAAATTAGCGAGAGCCGATTAACACAGCCCCCTACCGGTTAGTCCCAAACTCTTCGAAAAAAACGGGAATTCCGCCCTCGATTCCGACCCCGAGTGGGAGCAGAGAGTGGGATCGCTCACCGCCTACAATAGCGGATTTGAGCTAGCTTGCAACCGTCCAAGATATCCCGTTGACGCCAACCGACAATGCGACGACTTCAAGGAGATGGGCGGCCATCTACGAAAAGATCAGTCGAAGTCCTCACTTCGACTGATCTCGTATCGATCGCCCGACGGCGATTTCGTCGTCGCCGGCCCGGATCTGTCGGAACTGATCGTCGACATAAGCTTGCAGCGATGGCGAGGCCTCGTCACCCCAGAAGCGGATCGTTCCCTGATTTGGCACCTGCGCCTGCGCTGCAGCGGTCAGCGGCAGCGCACGCGGACGCGGACGCTCCCCACTTTGGCAGCCCGCCACGACCACCAAGCACAATGGGAGCATCAATGCTGACAGAAGCCTGCTCATCATGCCAACTTACTCAGTTGAAACAAGCTTGCCCAGACCGGTGGGCAGGCATCATCTGGGGACTGCAAACACAACGACACGGACCGGCCGGGGGGGCGATGGCCGGTCCGTGTCGCGCGGCCACGCCTGATAGGGCTTGGACGCGACAGGATAAAAACTGAAATGCGTTGAAGATGAGGACTGGCCTGGTTCATGCGAGCGGACCTGGCCGTTTCAGATAGGAATCCTTGATTTTCGCCAGCGCCTAGTAAGCGAGCGCGCCGACGGTCCCAGTTGGATTCTGGGCTGCGTTCTGTGGGAAGGCAGAAGCACCGAACACGAACAGGTTTGGAACCGTCCAGCTCTGCAGATAGCGATTGACGACGCTGGACTTCGGATCGCGGCCCATGACGGCACCACCACAGAGATGGGTGGTGTTGTAGCGCTCGACGTTCCAACTCGTCTGAAGCGAGGCCGGCAGCGTATGCGTTGGCTTCATGGCGCGAGCGATGTCGCCCGCTTTGCCGGTGACGAAGCGCGTCATCGCCTGATGATCGGCTGGGTAATCGAACGTCATGCGCAGGAGCGGGTCGCCGAAGGCGTCCCGATAGGTCGGGTCAAGGTCGTGATGGTTGCCGCGATAGCTCGCGACCGAGGCGTGGGTATCGACTGAGACGGCGCGCGTATACCATTGCGCGATCTCCGCCTTCCAGGCCCCGCCCCACGGTGGCGCGCCTGCCCGCGTTGGCAGGAAGCTCATTGGCAGACGGCCGTTCGAGTTCATCTTGGGTTGCGCGCCTCCGACGAATCCGAGCGGGCCACGATCTCAACGACGACGCTCGTGCCAATCCTCGGGGCGCGCACGCTTGCTCAGCTTGACGACAACCTCTGCGTCCTCGGTCTGACGCTGGCTGCCGATCAGTTCGCCCGCCTCGATGCCGTCAGCGAAGTCGCCGCAGGGTTTCCGCACGAGTTACTAGGCTCCGAACGGTTCGGCGCGATGATACGCGGCGGCGTCGACATCGACGGACCCGCTCGCACGGTCGCCTGACCCACTAAGGACTGAGATCCGACAATGGGGTCACGAACACCACCTTCATCCAGAAACAACCTCGTCGACAAACCGGACCGAGCAATAGTGGAGCGTGTCAAAACGCATCGAAACGCGATCTTCTAGCTCGGCCAGCGACAGATGGCGGCAGGATAAGGCCTTGTCTGATGGCCAATCGACGGTGGAGCTATCCGACCCGCCTTTCAAAACCATCGTGCGCCGAAAGCTTGAGCAACGCGTGCTAAAGCAGAAGAACCCCCATTCGTGGAGCCTGCAGCAATCACGTCGTTTAACAGCCTCTGTTCAGTACATCCGATGCGGGCGGAACCCGAGTAAAGCAATGGGTCGCGTCCCGCTCTAGCCGCCCAACGTCTTGGTCTTTTCACCCGAATGTCATCGAACGCCGATCGGTATCGGTTCCAAATCAGCTCGATTAGTCTAACCGTAAACTTGTTAGCTTCACCACTTTCTTCCAGCGCTCGTCATCGGCGTTCATCACGGCTGCGAGTTGGGCATGATCCTTGAACCAGGGTTCGAGGCCGGCCTTTTCGAGCTTGTCGCCAACTGCCGTGTTCCCAAGCACCAGCGCAGCTTCCGCACGTAGGCGCTGGACGATCGCGGGCTCCGTGCCCTTGATGGCGAAGAAGCCGAGCCAGGACGAGTAGTCGTAGCCGGCGACGCCCTGTTCGTGCAGCGTCGGCAGGTTCTTGTTCGCCGCCAGCCGCTGCGGCCCACAGAAGCCTATCAGCCGGATTGCGCCGCTTTGTTCGAACGGCAGATAGAGCGAGCGGGCGATGAACATGGCCTGCGCGTGGCCGCCGGCGAGGTCGGTCGCGGCCGCCGTCGCGCCGCGATACGAGACCTGCGTCATCTTCGTGCCGGTCATGGCCATGAACATCTCGGTGGCGAGGTGCTGCGGGCTTCCCGAGCCACCGGTGGCGCAGTTCACCTCGCCCTTCTTCTCAGTGAGATAGGCGATGAACTCCGGCACTGTCTTAACCGGCACGGAGGTGTGGACGGCGAGATACGTCGGGATGTTGGCGACGCCGGCGATTGGCAGGAAGCTGTCGAACGGATCGAAATCCGGCTTCTTCGCGCGCACATTGGGAAGAATGGTCAGGATCGAGTTGTTGAGGGCGCCGAGCGTGTATCCGTCGGGCGCCGCGCGCGCCGCGCGGCTCGCGCCGATCAGGCCGGCCGCGCCGGTGACGTTCTCGACCACGAGGCTTTGGCCCAGTCGCTGGCCGAGCGCCTCTCCGGCGATGCGAACGGCGATGTCGGAGGCGCTTCCCGCCTGCAGCGGCATCACCACATTGATCGCGCGGGTCGGCCATGACGAGGCTTTGGCCGGCGCTAGCCCGCCTAGCGCGGCTGCGGAACCCAAGCCCAGGCCGCGCAATCCGATGCCGCCCAATCCGATGCCACTCAGCACCGAGCGGCGCGAAAGCTCATTCGTCATGGCGTGTCCCCCTGCCGCTCACCGGTTTCGACGATCGCGTCCGGTTGCGTCCTTACTGGCCTGAACCAATTCAGACCAATTCCAACCCATATTTGACCGATGCTCGCGGATTGTCAATATTGAGCGGGTCGGCGCGACGCCGGCAAAGCGAGCACGAGGTTCGAGGGCAAGCCATGATTCGGATCGGCGGATATCAGGGTGGGCGATCCGTGCTGACTCGTGGACTGGACCACATCGTCGAAGCGCTGTCGGGGACGATGGCGGCGCAAGCCATCGAGCATGTGCCGGACGTGACGGCTACGGGGCTGACCGCCCGCTCGCTGTTCGACGGCGTCGAAAGCGGGCAATGGCAGATGGCCTATATGGCGTCGGGCTATCTCTCGGAGCGGGTTCCGGCGCTCGGCTTCCTCGACCTGCCGCTGCTGGTGAGCGACCGTGCCGACGCGCTAGCCCGGCTCGACGGGCGCGCCGGGCGGCTGATCGGCGACGGCGTCGCGGCCGCGACCGATCTCAGGGTTCTCGGGTTCTGGGACAATGGCTTTCGGCACATTACCAATGGCATCCGGCCGATCAAAAGCCCGGCCGACTGCTCAGGCCTCAGCATCCGCACGCTCGACAGCCCGATCTATCGCGCGACGCTGTCGGCCATGGGCTTCAAACCGATGTTCGCCGATGTCCGCGACTTCGCCGCCCGGATCGCGTCTGGCGAGATCGATGCGCAGGAGAACCCACTGACTAATGTGGTGCAGTTCGGGATACATCAGCATCACCGGCATGTCAGCCTGACGGGCCATGTCTTCGGCGTGGCGCTGCTGGTCTGCCATGCGCCCTGGTTCGCCGGATTGCCGGAGGCCGCATCCGACGCTCTGCTGGCGGCGTGCGCGCAAGCGACGCTGCTGCAGCGGGAGCTGGCAGCTCGCGAAGACGAGATCGCGCTGCGAACGCTGGAATCGGTCGGCGCGGCCGTCATCTGGCCGAACGCTCTTGACATCGCCGGATTCAGACTCGCCATTCAAGAGGTAGCGGAAAGCGTACTGAAAGCGAGCCCGCGCGCCGTGATCGACGCCTGGGGCGCGTGAACGCGGTAGGGGCGGTCAGGGATGATCGCCCATCAGATCCTGCGAGGTGGCCGTCAAATGACGGCGCATGGCTTGGGCCGCCGCCTGTCGGTCGCGCCGCTCGATGCAGGCGACGATCTCCTCATGCTCCGCGAAGGAGTGATAGTCGGCGGGCGGGCCGAGCGTGTGTTTGGCGAGGCCGCCCCAGACAACAGAGCGCCGGACATCGTTGACGATAGCGTGGAGCTCGGCCAGCAGGCTGTTGCCCGCAGCTTGAGCTAGCGCGGCGTGAAACTCGGCGTCGAGCTGCTGATAGTCCGGCCATGCGGGCGTGCGCCGCATCTGCACGCAGAGCAGGCGCAGCCGCTGGATCTGAGCCCCCGTCGCCTGCCGCGCGGCGAGTGCGGCCACCTCGGGCTCGATGATCATGCGGACCTGCATGGCTTCGGGCGGGCTGGTGCGATGCGCCAAGGCCGAAATGTCGGGCTTCTCGTGCCGCATTCCGCCCACGAGAAAAGTCCCCTTCCCGACATGGCGCCAGATGAGCCCTTCGGTCTCGAGGATCGCCAGCGACTTGCGCAGTTCGGCTCGCGACACGCCGATCGTATCGGCGAGTTCCCGCTCCGGAGGTAGTCTTCCATCCGGGTCGAGCCCGGTCGTCTCGAGCCAGGTTTTCAGTTTGGCGATGGCCATGTGCGGTCCCGTCCGAACTTCGTATCCGAGCGTTACGGCTTGCCCCATCATTGGTCAACCAATCTTCCGCCAATCGCATGCCGGAGTTGACATTGGTGTTAGCGACGATATGGTTGACCATTATAGACCAACATAGAGCTCGGCTGCGCGCCGAGTTCGAGACGTGCGGGGAAATCGATGCAGAACGCGGCGGGCGTAAGGACCGATACGGCCTTTCCGGTTCCACAGACGATGCGCGCCTGGGTTCTCGGCCAGCCCGACGAACTGACGCTGACCGAGAAGCCGGTGCCGAAACCGGGCCGGGCCGAGGTGCTGGTGCGGATCGACGCGGTCGCCATCTGCGCGACCGACCTCGAGATCATCCATTACGGCTCACCGGCGAAGATCCAGGGCGGGCCGCCCTTCGGCAAGAATTTCACTCCGGGCCACGAATATATGGGGACCGTCGTCGCGCTGGGTCCCGGCGTCGACGAATACGCCATCGGCGAACGCGTCACGGTCGAGATCCATGCCGGCTGCGGCCAGTGCAAGCGCTGCCGGCAGGGTATGTATACGGCCTGCCTCAACTACGGCCAGAACTATGGCGATGTCGACAAGGGCCACAGGGCCAACGGCTTCACCACCGATGGCGGCTTTGCCGAATACGCGGTCAACAACATCAACACGCTGGTTCGCGTACCCGACTCGATGTCCGACGAGGAGGCGACGCTTGTCGTCACGGCCGGGACGTCGATGTACGGCCTGACGGAACTGGGCGGCCTCGTCGCGGGCGAGAGCGTCGTCGTCATCGGCCCCGGGCCGATCGGGCTGCTCGCCGTCGCGGTGGCCAAGGCGCTGGGCGCGAGCCCGGTCGTGCTGGCGGGCACGCGCGAGAGCCGGCTCGCGATCGGGCGCGGCCTCGGCGCGGATCTGTTGATCAACGTCAAGGACGAGGACGCGGTAGCGCTCGTCAAGGAGGCTACGCGCGGTCTCGGGGCCGATTACGTGATCGAATGCGCCGGCAGCCAGGACGCCATCGACATGGCGATCCACATGACCAATCGCGGCGGCAGGATCTGCCTTGCGGCCTTTCCGCACGAGCGGGTCGAAATCGACCTCGCCCATATCGTGCGCAACAACATCTACGCCTACGGCATCCGCGGCGAAGGCAAGAGCGCGACGCACCGCGCCATGGCCTTCATGGCGGCCAAACGCTTCGACGCGACGAAGGTCCATACCCATACCTTCGATCTCGAGGATCTGCCGGAAGCGCTGCGCTACGCCCGCGACCGCGTCGAGGATGCGATCAAGGTCGTCGTGCGGACCAATACCCGCATCACCCACAAACTTGCGGCGGAATAGCGTTTCAGGGAGACAGGCCATGCTCGACACATCGCAGACCGCGTCCGCGACGGCGCTCTCGCCCCGCGCCCACTGGCCGGCGGCGCTGCAGGAGGAATTCGAGCGCGACAGCATGAACGGCTGCGTCGGCAGCGTGCTGGTGTCGGAGACCGACCGCGTCCGGGTCTGGCATCTGCGGCTGCCGCCCGGCAAGCGCTGCAATTTCCACCGGCACCAGCTCGACTACTTCTGGACCGCGCTCACCGCCGGCAAGGCGCGCGGTTTCTACGATGACGGCCGCGTCGTCGATGTCGAGCATTTTTGCGGCGAGACAAAGCACTTCACGTTCGGGCCGGGCGAGCATTTTACCCACAGCGTCCAGAACATCGGCGAGTCGGAACTCCTGTTCACAACCGTCGAGTTCAAGGGCGGCCCCAATCCGCCTTTGCCGGTTCCCGACGGCATGAGGCTTCAGAAGGGCTGACCGACGCAGACAGAGAAGATCATGCCGGCAAAAGCAGGCAGGTAAAAAACAATCCTCAGGGGGACAGCCAATGACATCGATCATGCGCAGAATGCTGCTGACGGCAGCCTTGTCGGGACTGCTTGGCCTGACGGCCACGGCCCAAACGCCGCCGCCGGGCCCACCTGCTCCCGGCGCCCTACCGGCGGGTTCCGTCGTACCCGTAGGCAACGCCGTCGTCTCTTATGTCGAGATCCTTCCGGCGGAAGCCCGCCAGGGTCTCGTGATCCTGAAAAAGCTCAAGCAGGACAGCCTCAAGGACGAGGGCCTTGTCTCCTTAGTCGTGCTGCGCCGCACCAGCCACGCCAACCATTTTCTCCTGCTGGAGGAGTGGAAAGACAACGCGGCCCGCGAAGCCCATATCGCCAAACCGCATGTGACCGCCGCCCGGGCGGCGCTAAAGACGATCGAGAGCGCGCCCTATGACGAGCGCCCGCATCGCCCGCTCGCGGCAGGAGCCGCTGGGCCGCCAGCGAAGAACGCGCTCTATGCCGTGACACATGTGGATTATGTGCCGGTCTACCGCGAAGAGGGCGAGACGGCGCTCAAGGCGTTCGCCTCGGCAAGCCGGGGCGCGCAGGGCAATAGCCGCTTCGACGTCCTGACGCAGGCAAGCCGGCCAAACCACATGACGATCGTCTCGACATGGTCGGGCTCTGCGGCCCTGACCCGCCATGTCGCGGCGGCGACGACCCGGGACTATCGCCAGAACCTGCTCCCGAGAAGCGGCAGCATCTATGACGAGCGGCTTTACCGGGCCGTCGATTGACATAGTCCGGCGCGCCCGCGCACCAGAATCCCCTCTGCCAACCGATCGACAGGTGTCTCGTGCCAGCACGTCTCAAAGGCGTCATCGCCGCCATTCCCACGCCTGTCACTGATCAGGGCGAACCGGATATCGGCCTGTTCCTCAAGGCCGCGCAGCATCTGCTGGCCCATGGCTGCGATGGCCTCAACGTGCTCGGCACGACAGGCGAGGCGACCTCGTTCTCCGCCGGGCAGCGCCTGGCGCTGATGGACGCCGTCGTGTCGTCGGGCCTGCCTATGGACCGGTTGATGGTCGGCACGGGCGCCGCAGCGGTGGCGGACGCCTGCGCGCTCACCAGCCATGCGGCGCAGCTCGGCTTCGCCGGCGCGCTCCTGTTGCCGCCATTCTACTACAAGGGCGTCAGCGACGACGGCGTCTTCGCCTATGTCGCACGGATCGTCGCGGCGTCGTCGAGCCCCGCCATCCCGATCTACCTCTACCATTTCCCCGCGCTCGCCGGCGTGCGTTACGACGCGCCGCTCGTCGGGCGCCTGCTTGCCGCATTTCCCGACAGGATCGCCGGTCTCAAGGACTCCTCTGGCGACATGGCGTATGCGCGCGACATGGCGGCGCTCTCGCGCAGCTTCGACGTCTTTCCATCGACCGAGGCCTGCCTGGGGGAAGCGCGCGCCGTAGGCTTCGCCGGCTGCATTTCCGCGACGGCCAATCTGAATTCTCAGGATTGCGCCAAGGCGTTCCACGGCGGCGACGATGCGGCCCTCGCCCGAGCCGTAGCGGTCAGGGTTTCGTTCGACGGCAAGCCTCTTATTCCAGGAATCAAGGCTGGTCTTGCTGAGATGCTGGCGGAACCAGGGCTCATACGCGTTTTGCCGCCGCTCGTGGCAACGTTTCCACCCGCCCCGCTTATAACCGTGGGCGGTCTGGCGATCTTAGGCTCCAAATCCAATCGCCCGTTTGAAGCCTGACGGCAAATCATGATTCCGATGCGTCGTGGTCGCGTCGGAGCTGGTCATGTACGATGACCGACGACGCGCCTGTGACGAGCGCGACATTGCGCGGCGCGGTCACAGCCGGCCCGGCAGCGGGGGCGGCATCGTCGCCTGGACGCTTGGCCGTGCGAGCGAGCGATCGATATAGGCGCTCAAATGAGGTCTGGCGGCAATCATCGGACCACCTTCGGGCAAGCTGCGCACGTAGAAGAGGATCGGAACGAGATAGGCATCGACGCGCCCGAATGCGTCTGCGCCAATCGCGCCCGAACCGAGAGCGGTCTCCAGGACGTCTAGCGCAGCCTCGACCTTGGGCAGAAGCGCGTCGACGACTGCGCGGTCGGGCTGGCCGTCAACAGTGCCCGGCATCATATAGGCGAACAGGTATTGGCGCACGAGCAGCGGCTCGATCGAGGTGGCGATGATCGACGACCAGGTATCGCTGCGCAGCGCGGCTTCGCGTTCGACCGGAACCAGGGGCGGACCGTCGAAGGTCGCATCGATATAATCGATAATCGCGCGTGATTCCCCCAGCGCGACCGCGCCGTGACGCAGTACCGGTATCTTGCCCAGCGGATGAACGGCGACGCTTTCGGGACTATGCGGCGGGACCGGAATGTTCTCGTGGTCTACACCCTTTTCGGCGAGGGCGATGCGGACGGCCCATACGAAATTGCTTTGCGGCAGACCGATGACTTGGACGTCGGACATGGAAGGCTCCTCTTGGTTTCAAGAGAATGTCGTCCGGCGCGCTGTGATTGGGACAGCAGTTCCTCAGTTTTCCAGCTTGACCCGCTGTTCTAGGAGCCAGGCGCGGATCGCGTGATGTTCGGTCAGGCCGGCTGCTCGCAGATAGGCGTCCGCTGCTGCTGCCGTTTGCCCTTCCGCGGCCAAGGCATAGGCGCGGGCCGCCCAATAGGGCTGGTGCGCGGCGACGCGCGCCAGATCGAGCATATCCAGCGCGCACAGCGCTGCGGCCGGGTCGCCCGACTGGGCGAGCGCCGCCGCACGCGCCACCTGCGCCCCGATGGTCGGAGCGATCAGCATAAGGCCGTCGTATAGGGTGAGGATCGCGGACCAATCCGTGCGCATCGTCCGCCGCCGGTCGGCATGAACCGCCTGGATCGCGGCTTCCAACTGAAATCGGCCGGGTCGCCCGAGCCGGCCTGCCGCGCGCAGAAGTGTCTCCGCTTCGACCATCCGTCGGCTATCCCAATCGGCGGGTTGCTGTTGGCTGAGGGGCGTGAATTCGTCGACCGCCGTCTCTCTAGACGATACGAAGAGTGTCAGCGCCAGCAGCCCGGCGGCCTCAGGCTCGCCGACCGCTAGCTCGGCTAGCAACCGCGCTAGCCATAGCGCCTCGTCTTGCAAGACCCGATCCCCGCCGCCATCGCGCGACAGAGTGAAAGCGGCATAGACAGCGTCGAGTGCCGGCTCCATTCGCTCGACCAGAGATTCGGGACCCGGAAGCGTAAAGCGCACACCCGCTGCCGCCAGTTTCGCCTTAGCGCGTACGAGCCGCTTGGTCATCGCTGCGGGAGAGGTGAGGAAAGCCGACGCAATCCGCTCGGCGGAGAGACCAAGTACCGCCTGCAACATCAACGGCGTGCGCGCAGCCGCGTCGACTGCAGGATGGGCGCAGGCCAGCATCAGCCCCAGCCGAAAATCGGGAAAGGCGTGTTCTTCATTCATACTCGCCTCCGCCTCATCCTGCATCCGGACTAGCTCAGCCTGTGCAGTGTCGGCGTGCGCGCGGCGGCGGGAGCGGTCGATGCTGCGGCGGCGAGCGACGGTCAGCAGCCAGGCTTGCGGGTTGGCGGGAACGCCGTCGATTGGCCAGCGCTCGAGGGCGGCGAGGAGTGCTTCTGCCAACGCATCCTCAGCACCGGCGAGATCACCGGACCGGGCAGCGAGGACAGCCATGAGCCGACCATAGGCCGCTCGCGCCTCGTGCTCGATCCGCGACCAGGATGCCTTCGGTCCCAATCCGATCAGTACTCTAGGATCGGTCGCACTTCGACAGCTCCAGAGGACGCAGCTGGGTTGCGCGCCGCCCATTGTAGCGCGGCGTCCAGATCGGGAACTTCGATGATGTAATAGCCGCCCAGCTCTTCCTTGCTGTCGGCATATGGACCGTCGTGCACATCGCGACGCCCATCGCGCAGCCGCACTGTGGTGCCGGTATGCCCCGGCTTGAGCGCGTTGCCGCCGCGCATCACGCCCGCGTCAATCATCGCCTTGGTGTAAGCACCCCAGGCCTCCATATCCTCGGGCGGCGCGGCACTCTCGGCAGTGGCGGCGGGCACGTAGTTCATGATCATATATTGCATGGTGTTCTCCTCTTCATGCCAATGACGCTCGGGAAACGGTCTTTGGGACATGAACCGCAACGTCGCCAAGTCAACGGCTAGAATTTTTGACTAGGCTTCAAACTTGGTCGCCCGCTTGAAGCCTTTCGGCAAATCATGAATTCGATGCGTCTTGGTCGCGTAGGAGCTGGTAATGAGCAAGCTTTTTTTGCTGTCAAATGATCAGTGGGCGCCGTCGAGCCGCATCTGCCTAGGAACCAAGCGGGGCGCTCGGCGGGTCGATGATCGGCGAGTGATCTCTGGCATCATCCATGTGCTGCAGATAGGCTGCCGATGGCAGGATTGCCCCGCCGAGTACGGCCCATCCACGACGGGCTACAACCGTTTCAATCGCTGGTCTCGCCGGCGGTTCTTGCTGAAGCTGCTGGAAGCATTGGCCGGCGCCGGGGCTGTGACCCGCAGCACCTCGATCGACTCCACCTACGTCAAGGCTGTAAATCGGCATTCCGTTTAACCCCCGATCGGCGTCCAAGCCTCACCCGATTATCGGCGTTACGTTATTCAACCGATTGGATAAAACAGTCACTTTGCGGGGGCATGCAAGATGCCGATGCCGGAGTCACAGCAGACGCCTATTCACAAACAGAGGAGCTGCCGCGCTGGCTCCACCATTACAACTGGCATCGACCCCACGGTGGCATCCATACCAAAACACCTATCAGCAGAATCGCTCTCGATCAGGACAACCTGTTGAGGCTCCACAACTAGTCGACCGAGCCGCAATCGGCACTGGCAATCTCGGAAACGAGCTGCCTAAACCAGCGCTGCGCCGGATCAGCGGCGACGCGTAGATGCCACGTCATGCTTACGACGAAGCCATTTGTCGGGACCGGGAGCGGCCGGATGCTGATCGGAAGAAGTTCTGCGTATCGCCTCGCCAGGCGGCGTGGGCTCACCATGACGGCGTCCGACGACGCCAGGACATGCTGCGCGGCGAGGAAATGCGGCACCGATAGCATGACGCGCCTGGAGTGGCCCACGGCTTCGATTGCGCTGTCGAAAAGGCCTCTCATGTCGCCCGTGCCGCCTGGCGAGATCATGATATGCGGTACGCTGACGATCTGGGCCATCGTCGGGCGCGAATGATCGAGTGGGTGACCCCGGCGCATTGCGAGCACGAAACTCTCCGTGAACAGGTCGCACTGGTACAGGTGAGGTTTGGGGTTGGCGATGCGGGCGATTGCGAGTTGCACTGCACCGGTGGTCAGCGCCTCTTCGACAACGGGACGCCTGAATTCATGCACGGACAGACGGGCATGCGGCGCCTCTTTAGACAGCCTAGCGTGGAGCGCTGGCAACAACATCATACATTCGTAGTCATTCATGGAGACCGTGAAGGTCGCGCGGGTTTCGTGTGGTTCAAACCCTGCCTCAAGGGCAATGGCGCGGCGGACGTCATCGAGAGCACGGCTCAACGGGCCAAGCAGCAAACGAGCCCGCGGCGTCGGCTCCATGCCGCCGCGGGTGCGGATCATCAGTTCGTCGCCCAATTGCGCCCTGAGATGAATAAGCGCGCGGCTCACCGTCGGCTGGCTCAGACCGAGCTTGCGAGCCGCGCGGGTGACATTGCCCTCGCGGATCACCGCTTCGAGGATTGGAAACAGATTGAGGTCGAGACGGTCAATCATCATTCATTATCGGCATATTGGAAATTCAACCTATTCCGTTTCGACATGATGGTAAATCGCGTTTGATGGACTTCGGGGTGGCATGAAGGATGAGCCAGTGCAGTTAACCGTCAACGGCATACCGCACTCCTTCACCGGTGACTTGGCTAAGCCTCTCCTTTGGGTGCTACGCGAAACGCTGGGGCTGACGGGAACGAAATTCGGCTGCGGTCACGATCTCTGCGGGGCCTGTACGGTTCATCTCGATGGCGCGCCGGTTCATGCCTGCAAGGTGACGATGGCAGAGATAGCGGACCGCGCCGTCGTGACCATCGAGGGATTGGGCTCGCCCGCGGCGATGGATCGCGTGCAGGCCGCATGGGTCGCTCATGACGTCGGTCAATGCGGCTATTGCCAGCCCGGCATGATCATGGCCGTCGATGCGCTGCTCAAGCGCTCGCCCTCGCCCAATGCGGATGAAGTGGCTGCGGCGGTTTTAAATCTCTGCCGCTGTGCAACCTATACACGGGCGAAACAGGCGATTGCGAGCGTTGTGGCGGGTAGTCATCATCCCAGGGCGTCTGTCCGGACGGACGATGCCGAAACTTTTATCGGCATCGGCCCATTCGTGGAGATCGGCTCGCACGGATCAACCATCATCAAGTACTCGCAATCGGAAATGGGGCAAGGGTCCTCGACCGGTCTGCCGATGCTGGTGGCTGAAGAGTTAGATTGCGATTGGGCGAAAGTCAGGCCGCAGCTTGCGACAGGAGATGACGTCTATCGTATCACCTTGCTGGGCTACCATGGGCAGTTTGTCGGCGGCTCGCTTTCGTCACGGCTGCTGCATGATCGCCTTCGTCAGGCTGGCGCGGCGGTCAGACATGCTCTGCTCAGCGCTGGAGCGCGGCAGATGGGCGTCCCGGCAAGTGACTGCAGCACCGAAGACAGCTTCGTGAGCCACCCGGCATCAGGCCGCCGGTTGGCCTACGCCAATCTTGCGACTGAAGCTTCCACACTGGTGCTGGCGCAGGACACTCCGCTGAAGAGCGCTGACGCGTTCCGCCTGATCGGTCACGAACACCAGCGGCTCGATGCCGTGCAGCATGTGACCGGAACCAGCATTTTCGGCATGGATGTGACGGTGCCGGGCATGCTGGTGGGCGCAATCCGCTATGCTGGCGGGTTTGGCGTCAAGGTCGCGTCGTTCGATGATGCGGCGGCGCGCGCAATGCCTGGTGTCACGCACGTCGTCGCGCTGGAGAATGCGGTGGTGGTGGTGGCTAATGGGTACTGGGAGGCTCAGGCCGGTGCGGATGCTTTGACGATCACTGGCCAGCGAGGCGAGGGAGATCCGCTTTCGACTGCCGGGGTCTTTGCAGCCAACCGCGCTGCGCTCGATAAGGCCGAAGCCGTCGTAGCTGTTGACCGTGGAGGCGCGGATCGGGCCTTGCTGGAGGCCGACCGTACCCGGCATCACCGCGCCGAATTCCAAATACCCTACATTGCCCACGCCACCATCGAGCCCGTCGTCGCAACGGTCCATATCGAAGAAGGGAGGGCCACTGTCTGGGCGCCGACGCAGGGACAAGACGTGATCCGTGACCGGATCTCGAAGCTATTCACCATGCCGGAGGAGGCCGTGACGGTCCATACGACCTTCATCGGCGGAGGTTTCGGCCGCAAATTCGTTCCTGATTTCGTGATCGAGGCCGCGTTTGCGTCCAAGGCATGCGGGCGTCCCGTCAAGCTCATCCGCTCGCGCGAAGAGGATCTTCGCCAAGATTTCTACCGACCCGGGCTCGTCGCCTGCTTCGAGGCCGTAACCGATGCGGAGGGTTATCCGGAAGCCGTACGGGCCCGCATCGCAGGCCAATCGCTGCTTTATCAAATGTTCCCGATGTGGGTCGTGGACGGCGTGGACGAGGCAACCGTCGAAGGCACCCATGACCAGCCCTACGCGATCCCCCGGTTCAAGGTCGAAATGGTCGATGTGCCGCAGATCATCCCGATGGGTTTTCTGCGATCTGTAGGACGGTCGGCAAATGTTTTCTTCGTCGAAAGCTTTCTCGACGAACTGGCGCATAAGGCCTGTATAAGCCCGATCGATTATCGGCAGCGCATGCTGGTAGATGACCCGCGCGCATTGGCGGTGCTGCAAGCTGTCACACCTGCTCTCACGGCAACTTTGCCGAAGGGACATTTCAGGGGTCTTGCCTACGCTCCGTATATAGGGCGCGGCCGTCACTTCACCACACGCGTAGCCATCGTCATCGAGATCGCGCAGCATCACGACGGCCGCTTCAGTGTCGAGCATGCCACCGTCGCAATTGACGCTGGGCTGATCATAAATCCTAACATCGTGCGCGCCCAGGTCGAAGGCTGCGTCGGCTTTGCGCTTTCCAGCGTCATCAAGGGCGAGATCACGTTCACGGATGGACTGGTGGAGCAGCGCTCTTTCGAGGATTTCAGGCTGCTGACATTGGGCGAAATGCCCGACGTCGAAACCATCATCATCAAGTCGGATGACCCGGAGCCCGGCGGCGTCGGCGAAGCCGCGATGCCGGTCATCGGACCAGCCCTGGCGAGCGCGCTGTTTCAGGCCACGGGCCGGCGCATTCGAACAATGCCATTTGACCGCACCGTCCAGTTCGGACCTCGCCAGACACAAGCTGCCGACTGAACACAACTCGAAATCAGAGTGAAATCAAAAGCATGACCAGAATTCTTGTAACCGGTGCCGACGGATTCGTTGGCTCCCACGTGGTGGCTTCGCTCAGATCGCGGCCGGTCGACATCCACGTTGTCGCGCGCAATGCCGACAAAGCGAATGCCGCACGGGCGCTTGGCCTTTCTCCCCACATCGTGGCGTTGGAGGATGTCGAGGCTCTGCGCACCCTTGCCAAGGATATGAACGGGATCGCGCATCTGGCCGCAAGCGACAATCCGGCATTTCTTCCTGTGAATGACGCGGCTATCAAAGCCATGATTTCGGGCCTGCCAGGGGACAGTTCATTCGTCATGCATGGCGGATCGATGGTGTTCGGCGATACCGGGCCTGCCATGCTGACCGGTCAACTGGCGATGAACGCACCGCCACCGCTGGCTGGACGTGCCGCGTTGGACCAATCCGTGCTAGATGCCGCCTTTACAGGTGCGCGCACCCATATCGTCTATGGTTCGTTGGTCTTCGGCGGACGCGGTGCCATGATTCCAAATACGTTAGTCACCGCAGCCAAAGCTGCCGGATATTCCGGTCTCATCGGGAATGGAGCCGCGATCTGGAGCGCGGTTCACATTCTGGATTGGGCAGACTTGATCGTGCGTGTTCTGATCGATGGGAAGACATCGGGGCAACCTGTCTTCGCCGCAGCGCAGCCGGTCAGTATGCGCGATGTGGCAGACATGGTGGCAAATGCCTTTACCCCTGTATTGCCGGTGCGGCCAGTTTCCATGGATGATGCCATGGGACTTTGGAGCTTCTTCGCACCCGGTTTTGCCATCCACCAGAACTTTGACGTCAATGCCGCCCGCGAAGCTTACGGATGGAATCCTCCATTGCGTGACATTGCCGCTGAGTTTGCTGCCCTTGCTGCGCAACCGGCGGGAACTCGGCTATGACCGGAATTGCAAACCGATGAGCGCTGACAACGACATGCGAATATCGGAGCCGTACACTGCCCAACGTGGTCTGCGTGCCGGCCTGCAGCCTGGCGGCTATCTGATCACCGTGTCGCTCATAATGTCAGTAGCCATTTCGGTCTCCGCCGATTTCAACGCGACACATTTATTCAATCCAGCTTGGCCGCCACATGCGAAGTTTCATGACGCTGCCATGCTCAACTTACTCACCGGCGTTTCTGTCCTAGCCCTTTGGCTGCTATGGCGGCGCAGCCGAGAGCCACATGTGGCGGCGAATGTCGCTGGCCTCATCCCGATCATCTTCTGGTCTGCGTTTTTCTGGGTCTCGCTCGTCATACCGGGTGCAAGTCTCCAGGCCGTTGAAGGCGAGCCGCCACGGATCGGTGGCATCGTCGTGCTGCCAAACGTCATCGCAGCCTTCGTTTTCGTGCTGATGTCGGTGGCGGGCCTTTGGCGACGCCGACTACTGCAAGTCCAAAATTTCCAATCCTCAAGAGCATGACCCGTGACCGATACCAAGATCATCAAGATTCAGGCTTATCTCGACGCTGCGAAGCGACAGGATTTTCCTGAGATGCTTGCTCTTTTTGCCGATGACCTCGTTTACAAGGTTCCCGGCAACGGGCCGCTGGCCGGAGTGACGTACGGCAAGTCCGCAGCTGTCGATTACTTCGGTAAGCTGATGGGCATGACGAATGGCAGCTATACCATCACCGGCATTGTAGACTGGCTGGTCAGCGAGAGCCGTGTCGGCATGGTGGCCTCCGAGACCATGAGCCGTGGCGGCAAGAGCGTTAGCTGGACCAGGATCATCCTGTTCACATTTCGTGGGAACCTAGTCAGCGAGATTTCACTGTTTGACGACAAACAGGCCGAGATCGACAGCCTTCTGACAGGCTCGTAGCCAAGAGCGGAATCGGGCCAGCGCCTGCCGCTCCGGTCGGGCCTACTGCATGCACGAGGTATGTCATCGGCAATATCATGCTGATTTCGGTGTGTCTGTTCGGTTCATTGACCGGACCCGCAGCCGCGCACTTCCTGAGCGCGGAGACGCTTGCGCAACTTGGTCCGTTTGGAGCAGGGCTTTCGCATCCAGTGCTGGGACCAGATCACTTTCTGGCGATGTTCTCCGTCGGCATTGTGTCGGCGGTGATGGGCGGGCGGCATCTTTGGCGGGCGCCGCTTGCTTTCGTATCCACCATGCCCGTTGGATGGGTGATCGGACGGCTGGCCTTGCCATTTCCGCCGGTTGAAGTGGGCATTGCACTTTCGGTGATTGTGTTGGGCGGTGCCAGTCTGTTCGCGGCCCGCCTGAGGTATTCCGTCATCTACGTCGGCATCGTCGGATTTGCGCTGATGCACGGTTATGCGCATGGCAGCGAGACGCCGGCTGGAACAGGGGAAGACTTTTACATACTAGGCTTCATGGTGGCGACTGCCGCGATCCATGTTCTTGGGGTGTTCGCGGGCGACCTCCTTAGCCGCCCTGGCGCATCACTGTGGCCGATCAGGATCGTCGCAAGCTTCATCATCGTGATGGGCGCGGGCTATCTGGTCACAGCTTTTCAGCCCGTCCTCGCATCCAACTGAAACTGGACAAGCCTACCATGAACACGACGCTACCTTGGACAAAGTTGATTGTTTGTGCTGTCGCGCTGATTGCCGCGATTGGTGGTGTCGTGTCTGACTTCAGCATGACGCATATTCTCAACCCGAACTGGCCGCCACATGCCAAATTCCACAATGGTCAGACCATGTCGCTCGGCGTCATTCTCGCCATAGCCACTTTAGCGGCTGCCTTTTGGCCATCTCCAGAAACGCGAGAGAAACTGATCACGACGGCAGCATTCGGCTCGTTTTACTGGCTGTCGATTGTTGCGGCACAGTTCTATCCAGGCGTCGCGTTCTTTGACCCTGAATTCAGCGAACTCGAGAAGATCATGATCGGCAGTCATCGCCTGACGCAGGGCGAGATGGGGATGATTCTCGTGACGATAGTCTTGATCGTAACGGCGATCGAGCTGAAATTCTCCAAAAAACTGGTGCGCCGCTCCGTTGTGCCAAAAATTTAAAGTAATCGAATGAGGATGGCACCTGTCCATGCTGGACGGGTTGTCACCGGCCCCGTTGCATCTCCGTCCCTGGAAGATGCCGGCTGATGGTTGATCGGTATGCATCCGGTGAAGCTTTCAATTACCCACATCTCCTGCTCGCGATTTGCACCCATTGAATCGTCCGTGATTCTGTCTGTGACGCCGATTCGCGGAGGCGTCTCAGATGAACGGAGACATGCGAGCCGGCGCCGCCGGCCGGCATGAGGGTGAAGTTGTTTCGGCGGGGCTGCCGGACAAACGACTGGCTCGCCGTCGGCGCCGTCTGCTTGATCTGATGTCGGCGGCGCCTGGCCAACCGGTCCCGGCTGCGTGCAGTGACTGGGCGGTGTGAATCGGCGCGACTGAGTGACTCGGCTACTCCATCTGATTTCAATGGCTTATCGTGCCTATCGGCGTCGAAGCCCAGCGCCGATTCACAATCGACCTCCTCATGCTGATTGCCTTGTCGGACGATCCGACCCTCGCGCTGCTCGATCTGCGAAGGGAGCCACGGCACGTCGAGGTGGTGCAGCGCCTTGAGCCGGAGCTGCGCGTTGACGCCCGTGCCCATCGTCTCCGAAGAACCGATCAGGAAGCGCACCTTGCCGGCGCGGACATCGCCGAACAGCCGCTGCTTGGCTTCCGATTTCTTGAAGTCCTGCATGAAGGCGATTTCGGAGGCCGGCACGCCGCGCCGGACGAGTTCGTCACGGATCCAGCGATAGGCCGAAAATCCCCGGCTCTTCTCGACGCTGATCGTCCCGAGATCGGAAAAGATCATCTGCGCAGCGCCAGCCAGTTCATAGGGCTTGCCGTTCGGCTGGATGTAGGCGCTCGACGTCGTTTCGCGCCAGATGCGGGTCGCATTGTCGATCAGCAGGTTGAGCTTGTTCTTCGGCTCGTTGTCATTGTCGGGATCGACGAGGCGCAGGTCGATGGCGGCGTGCCGCCCATCGGTGATGACGGAGAGCAGGATGTCATCACCCGGTTCCGGCGGCCGGTCGCGCATCTCGATGGCCTTGATGCGCTCGCTGAGCTGGACCTGATAGCGCTTGAAACCGTCCGTCGGCTTGGCGGTCAGAATCTGGCGCCTGCCCGTGGAGATCGCTGGCACCTTCACATAGCGGCGCAAATCGTCAGGCAGCACGACATCCGCGAAGTGGTCTGCCCCCATTTGGTGGCCCGCTTGTAATCTAATGCATGGTCGGCTTCGCGGCCATGGCTGGTGGTGAGTTTGGCGGCGGCACCATGGCGGCCGGGGCCGGAGGCCTGTATCCGAGCGATGAG
>Ga0209902_100487_pt1 | contig 41074 bp, 37 predicted proteins | sample FECB27metaG_FD_188304 | JGI IMG/M metagenome (GOLD analysis project Ga0209902, IMG submission 188304) | Cyanobacterial communities from the Joint Genome Institute, California, USA - FECB-27 (SPAdes) (version 2) | ecosystem: Environmental > Aquatic > Thermal springs > Hot (42-90C) > Microbial mats...
TAGTAATAATAGGTCAGAGCGAGTGTCCAGTAATCTAATAGCGCGTGAGGAGTCGGAACCTGTAAGGGTAAACGAAACTCGCGTAGTGAGTTAGAACCCCCTGCATTTATGCATGGGGTATCTCAGATACAGAATAAAGTTCAAGCACAAATCTCAGGCATTGATCATCTAACCCTTCCTGTGCATGATCTCGACCTTGCTGAGCGCTTCTACACCCAAGTTTTAGGTGCCAAGGTAGTGTACCGAACTGAGCGATCAAGACAGATGCCCTTCATTGCCATCACGATTGGAGACAGTCCTTTGATCGATCTATTTTTCCAACCTTGGGGGCAACCTGCTGTGAATCAGGTCAATCCCCATCTTGCTTTTGCAGTCCGTGGTGAAGACTTGCTGGATCTCAAGCAACGCCTGATTACTAACCATGTCCCCGTTGCAGGTCCCATTCGCTTTGGACCACCCGGACACGGATCGCTCTATTTTCACGATCCTTCTGGCAACCATCTGGAATTGTGTGCCAGAGATTTTACGGGCGAAGTAAATTTAGAACCGTATAACATGGAAAAGCTATCCTATCAATGGCAAGGTTGAGCGCACGGTAATCAATGACAACGACAAGGCAACGGCTTTTAGATGCAGCAGAGCGGGTGATTCGCACAAAAGGGTTAGCAGCAGCCTCAACCCGTGAAATTGCCCGTGAGGCAGGCTGTGCGGATGGCACGCTCTACAACCACTTTGCTGATCGCGCCGATTTATTTGTGGCGATTTTCTTAGAAAAACTGCTGCCGGACTATTGGGATGCTCTGTCAAAATTGCCCTATCGCATTGGCGAGGGAACGGTTCAAGCTCACTTGGAGGAGTTAGCGCAAATTGCCCTTGCCTTCTACTACAAAGCCGCCCCCATGAGAGCGGCTTTGTTTGCGGAACCAGAGCTACTTGAACGATATCGGGAAGCACTCAAATCACAAGCTCAGAACCGAAAGCAGGAGCGTCCTGCCCCTGTGTTAGCCGCCTACTTACGGGCAGAACAGCGGCTCGGTCGCGTCGCTGCCCAGGCAAATCCAGCGATCGCTGCTGAGGCATTTTTTGGAACCTGTGCAAGTTATGCCTTGAGGCAGTGCTTTTTTGGTGAGCCTCCGAACCCTGAAGCAGATCGTCAGTTTGTGCAAGAACTGGTGCGATCGCTAATGGAAGGATTGTCACCCCGCGAACCTTCAAGCGATTGATATTGATGGTCTGGGCAACTGCGATCGCAAGCAAAAAGCAGTTGATCACGTTTCCTGTGCAGTTTGCCAATTTGGATCAACTTCAGCTGCGTGTTAACATCCACGCTTAGGTTTTGCTTGCTAGAAATTGCACGATTGCAGCAGTATCTGAGTGAAGTACCCCATGAGTGCTTCGCTGAAAAAGGGGCTTCCAATTCCAGTTCCGCAACGACGGTCTTATTCGTATGAGTGAGTTTCCCGTCTCATCCGCCGACGCCTCCTCAAACACGCCAGAACCCTAGGTCGGGAAACCCTCCTGCAGTACTGGCTCCCGTGTTTGATTTGGTCTTACTCCGCGTCCACAGGCAGCCGCCCGTCAACCAAGGGCAGTTAATTTCTTTTCCGTACATTCCTGTATGGCTTATCTTTTACCGCAGAGGGTAATCATACGAACCAGTGACCGGAATCTTTCCCCCTTGCTCTCGCTAGTTACTGACGCCGCGCATCCTTTCTGCTACTTCGTGTTGTGGTCAGCCGAGTGGTGAGGGAGCCAACCAATAATAGTGTAGCACCTGAACCGGAGAAATTCTGGGGAAAACCTAGAAATACGGGCGCGATTCTTCGGACATTCACGGACGCGCCCCCTCAGGGTGAGCATACGTCGCAAATGCCCTCCTGAGCGCCCGCTCTCAATCTCCACCCTATGAGTACATTGAGGGTGGAGCCTTCCGCGCCTCGGTAAAACATTTGGGATTCAACAATTTTTCCATTGCGCAGTTTATAGACGTTTACTGCTGGCAAATCGATCCTTCTGCCGCTGCTCAGTTCCAGTCCTTTCAACCGCCAAAGCGCGATGACATACTCTGCACAGTCCAGAAAGACAGCATCCAATTTTCGCTCGGCTGGGGAGGGTTTGAAGGGATTCCAAGTTTGAGCAGCGCCTTCAATATGCTGCTTTGCTCCTTCAAGACCATGATAGATGCCGCCATACGGCAGTGATTCTGCATCGCGGATGACAATCTCAGGATCATAGGTGGCAAGAACTCCAGCGACATCGCGTTCTTCTACAGCCTTAAATAGACGGTGAGTATTTTCTATATTCTCTTGACGCTCCCACACCTAGAAGGTGTGGGATTCTTAAAGACTAAGCCAAGTCTTCAATATCCCATAAACTCAATTGAGTTGGCGGGTTCCCAGGCACACCTTGGAAAGCTATTTCTAGCACGGTGTTGCTTCCTTTTACCCGTTGTCGATTCAACGGTGGGCGTTTCAAACAGTATTAACTGTTTGGGTTTCACAGAGTCCCTGCGTACCTTTTTAAGTTTCTTGATTACTAACCCGTTTTGTTGTACAGCACGGGTTTTGATGTTGCCCGCTGCTTGTTTGTCTGCGTGTGCTTCATGTCCGCATGATGTGCAAACAAACTTTTCTCCAAAGCGAGACAAGGCATCAACGACGCCGCACTTAGAACAGGTGCGGCTTGTATTTTTTGGGTCTACCTTGAAAAAACTTTTTCCCGACTTCGCAGCCGCGTACTGAATTTTTTCTATCAAAGTTCCCCATGAAGCATCGGAGATGGAACGATTCAAACCGCGTTTAGCGGATTGACCATTTTTGAGAAATCGACCTTGTTTAACATCATCAGGCTTGGGTTTACACTTTGCCTTCATCCCTTTGATGTTCAAGTCTTCTACGCTAATAGCATCAGCCTTATTAACTATCTTGTTGGCTACAAACCATTGATAAGCACTACGTTTATCGGCGTGTTTTTTGTGGAGTCGAGCCAGTTTTTGTGCTTCAAATTTGCGATTAGCGCTACCAATATTTTTCCTGGATAATCGTCGCTGCCTGATTTTTAAAGTACGCTTTTCTTTTTTGGAGGTACTGGGGCGAGGATTGTCAAAGTCAGAACCATCTGAACAATGAACAAGCTTAGTCAATCCCATGTCCAATCCCACAATAGTATTAACTTCTTTTGGGGTCGGATAATCAGGAACCGAATCATCTTTAATTAATATACTCGTGTACCAACCATCTGCTTTTTTACGCAGTGTTACAGTACGAATCTGGAATCCTTGTGGAATAGGACGAGAATTATAAAAACGCATCCACCCTATTGATGGCAGATATATTTTATTCCCATCGAGCTTAACGTCACCTGGCTTGTATTGGAAAGAACGGAAGTTAGACCTGTTCTTGAACGAAGGAAAACCACGACCATGTTTAAAAAATCCTTCCATTGCCGTGTCAAGACGCTTACCCTGATCTGCAACACGTTTGAGTGGATCGCTTTATACCAAGGTCTAGCTTGCTTCATTTCTGCCAAATAAGCATCTTGCATTAAACTTACAGAACGCTTTTTGACTACTCCGTTTTTGTCTGGGTTTTTCCAAGGATTATGCAAGTTTGAGTTTTTGCTCAAAGAACACGTCAACGGATATTGCTCAGATTTGGTTCTGATGTCGCAATATCCACCCATGATAAAGGTCTGATAGTAGCCATCAATGCGATCAGCTAGAAACCAGTTATACAGGCTACGCTGCATATCTAGCCAAGAATCCATCATTTGAGACTGACTTTGTTTAGGGCGTAACTTGTATTGGTAACTGACCTGCATTGACATATATTCCTTATCGACCTATTTTTAGCATAGACGTGCGTACTAATTACTGTCAATGACTAAAGGACAAAAAAGACTAAGAAATACTCCCGTTTTTTACGACGAGCTCAAAAAGTCTCATACCGTTAAACTAACCGATACTGCTTGGCACGAAATCAACAAAGTAGCTCAACAGCAAGGTATCAGCGCTAGCGAGTTGATTGAAAGATGGGGACGGGGACTAAAGGAGCCAGCGCTGCAGGAGGGTTTCCCGACAGCAGGCGACTGGCGTTCCCCTACGGCTTCCTCCCACCCCTGAAGGACGTTAAAGGGAGAAAACTTCTTGGTTTTCTCCCTTTAACTGGTGGGCTTCCGCCTTAAATTTTTGTGAATTTTGATAATCATCTCTGCAATTATAGATATCCCTATATGGCTAGCTGGGGTAAAGACTAATTTATCAATGTTTACAAAGTTGAGTACAATAACTTTATTCAAATATAAGTACTTTTGCTCACTGTTATGAGAGTGGATCAATTTCCTTGGCTCACCATGATTGTGGTGCTGCCACTCGTTGCTGCGCTGCTTATTCCCGTACTACCCGATAAAGATGGCAAGCGCGTGCGGTGGTATGCACTAGGCGTAGGAATCGCGGATTTTGTCTTGATGTGCTACGCCTTTTGGAAGCATTACGATGCGAGCAACGCTACTTTTCAACTTGCACAGAAGTATGCCTGGGTGCCTCAGTTAGGTTTTAGCTGGGCAGTTTCAGTTGATGGACTATCTGTCCCACTCGTGCTTCTAGCAGGATTAGTAACGACACTTTCGATCTTTGCAGCTTGGCAGGTTAATGTTAAGCCCCGACTGTTCTATTTCCTAATGCTGGTGCTCTATTCTGCACAGATAGGGGTGTTTGTAGCCCAAGACTTGCTGCTGTTTTTCATTATGTGGGAGCTAGAATTGGTTCCCGTTTACTTGCTTGTCTCTATTTGGGGCGGGCAAAAGCGCCGCTACGCAGCAACTAAATTCTTATTGTATACCGCAGCTGCTTCTATATTTATTCTGGTAGCAGGGCTGGCAATGGCTCTCTACGGCGGCAATATGACCTTCGATATCGCCGCGCTCAGCATGAAGAATTTCCCACTAGCGCTAGAATTGCCACTTTATGCAGGATTGCTGATTGCGTTTGGCGTCAAGCTGGCTATTTTCCCTCTGCACACTTGGTTGCCTGACGCACATGGTGAAGCTTCTGCTCCGGTATCAATGATTTTGGCTGGTGTGCTGTTGAAGATGGGCGGATACGGATTGATTCGCCTGAATCTGGAACTTCTGTCTAACGCACACATTTACTTTGCACCGATTCTAGCCACTCTGGGCGTTGTCAACATTATCTATGGTGGGTTGAACTCCTTTGCCCAATCCAATATGAAACGTCGCCTAGCATATTCGTCAGTGTCCCACATGGGTTTCGTACTGCTGGGTATTGCGTCCTTTACCGAGTTGGGAGTCAGCGGGGCGATGTTGCAAATGATATCGCACGGTTTAATCGCAGCGGTGCTGTTCTTCCTGGCAGGCGTAACCTATGATCGCACTCACACGATGGCGATGGACAATATGGGCGGTGTTGGTCAGGCGATGCCCAAAGTGTTTGCTCTGTTCACAGCAGGTGCGATGGCGTCACTAGCTCTCCCCGGCATGAGTGGCTTTGTCAGCGAACTCTCGGTCTTTGTTGGCATGACGACCAGTGATATCTACAGTTCGTCTTTCTGTACCGTGACAGTCTTCTTAGCCGCAGTGGGAGTCATCCTCACGCCGATTTATCTGCTCTCGATGTTGCGACAGGTATTTTACGGTTCTGGTGTCGCACCTACCTGTGATATTAACAATGCAGGCTTGGAGAATCAAGAGGATGAGGGAACACTTTGCTTCGGTACGGACTGTCTCCTACCTACCGAGGCAGTCTATATCGATGCTAAACCACGTGAGTTGTTTATTGCTGCCTGTTTTCTGCTGCCGATAGTTGGCATTGGATTCTACCCCAAGCTGGCTACGCAGATATACGATGTGAAAACTGTCGCTGTGAATGCTCAGGTTCGCCAATCCTATATCCAAATTGCACAAACAAATCCGCAGATTTATGCTAAGGGATTCTTGGCTCCTAGAATTACAGAGCCTGAAGTAGCGCCCGTTTTGGGAATTGTCAAGTGAACTTATCGACCCTTACTTCTATGGAAAATCGATCGCTCTTTCAGGGGCGATCGCAGGGTTTGAACTGCAACTTTAGGTATAGCAAAACTTCCTTCAACTTCTAGGCAAATCTAATCATCTATAGTCAATTGTTCCAATTTTGGTGCAGGTAATTTAGCTATCCATGCCCTGACGACATCTGAAACAGCTAGTCCTCTTCTTTTAGCTTCTTGTTCTAGTTGTAATACTAACGATATCCTATTCCATGGCAACATTTCCAGCTTGGAAAACCATCGGGTGCAGATTTGTAATGCATACTTTAGAGTGAGAAAGGGGTTGCCGACAGCAACCCCTTTCTCACTCTCTCACAAGGCTGCGTGGCGATTTCACTTCAAAGATGGGCTTTACCACCCCATTAAATAAAAGTCCCCTAACTTACAGCACTTTTCATTGATGTTTTCATTTATTTGAACCACATCGAAAGTAGGGGTACAGCAATGCTGTGCCCCGGAGAGCGTGGTCTATTTACCTGAAAATAGCTGTAAGGTTTAATACAGCCAAAAGGTGAACTATCTGGTGATGCTGCTTTCCCTAGCTAATTTGCTCAGCGCCTGGTTGCCCATTCAAAACGATAAATGAAGCAAGGTTGCTAATTGTAGCAGTGTCTCGATTAGCAGTTGTCGAAACGCTTCGGTAGTCACTCTGCCAAGTGTCGTGTGTAACTGAAGCGCGGACATAGCCACGAACATCGCCGTTAAAGAACTTGACGTGCGGATTTTCTGATAGGCTTGCTTGGACGTTAGAAGCCCACGGACATAGAGAGCTAATTGACGTACCAGCAAATTCGGTTGCTAATGTTTTGGAGTTTGGGTCGTCAAAGTTTTTCTTCAAGTCCTGGGTGCAGAAAGAGTGCCAGTCTCCTGTAATAACGACAGGATTCGACGGATGACGACTCTCAATAAAATCTAGAATTCTTTGCCTCGCAGCGGGGTAACCATCCCACTGGTCCATATTAAATGCCTGCCCTGGTCCTGGTTGGTAGTCAATTTGCCCAAACCAAATTTGCTGAGCAAGAACATTCCAACGGGTGGAAGATTTACCTAATCCTTGGAATAGCCACTTCTCTTGTTCTGTGCCAGTCATAGTCAGTGACGGGTCAAGTCGTTCCGGACAGTCTGGTGCTGATGGGAAAGTTTGCAAGCAGACTTGGTCGGAACGATACTGGCGAGTATCAAGAACATGGAAAGAAGCTAGATCACCAAAAGTAAACCGTCGATACAGCCTCAAGTCGTCCCATGGAAAGGATGGTTTAATGCGTAAGGGCATATGCTCGTAATATGCTTGGAAAGCTGCTTGACGGCGTTGATAAAATTGTTCGGGTGACTGATTGTCTGGGTCTTCTGGAACAAGACCTGCCCAGTTATTGTCCACTTCGTGGTCATCCCAAGTCACAATCCAGGGGAACGCTGCGTGAGTTGCCTGTAAATCTGGATCACTTTTATACAGACCATAGCGGTTGCGATAGTCGTCTAAAGTGATAATTTCTGGACTATTGTGCTGACGTACTCTATTCGTATTAATTCCGCCTTCATAAAGATAATCACCTAGGTGAATAACAAAGTTCAGGTCTTCCTCAGCCATGAATTTGTAAGCTGTGTAGAAGCCGCTTTGGTACTCTTGGCAGGAAGCAAACGCAAAGTCAAGTCGGCTAACAGGTGTGCGATTATCAGGCAATGTACGGGTGCGCCCAATAGGGCTAATTTCACTCCCTGCTTTGAATTGATACCAGTAAACTTTGTCTGGTTCCAGTCCTCGGACATCAACGTGTACAGAGTGAGCTAAATCAGCAGATGCGACTGCAATTCCTTTTCGCACGACTTTTTTCATATTGGGATCAGTCGCCACCTGCCATTGTACTTGGACATTCTCCTGTGGCATACCACCCCCGTTAATTGGATCGGGAGCTAGCCGTGTCCACAAAATAACTCCATGGGGCAGTGGATCGCCAGAAGCAACACCAAGAGTAAAGGGGTAGCCAGAAAACTTTGGCTGTGCGAGTACCCGATGTGACCATTGGCTAGCAACAGTAAAACCTACTAAACCTCCAGCACCAATTAACAGGTTTCTCCGTTTAAGTCTTACCTCGAGCAAACGTTCAAAATTTAAACGGCTCACAAGTTCCTCCTTGTCTGTTATTGTCAACCCAAACAGAAGAGAGTATTGATTTCGTTAGGTGTGGTTAGTACAGAGACTTTTTCAGCAAAACTCAATATGGGAAACGACTGGTTAGGATGTAGCAATGCTAGTTTCCCGCAGAATACGCCCGAAGTGTCTTTGCACCCGACGATATCAATTTCACTCACTTAGCCTTCTTGTTTTCCTTTTTTTCTCAAACAGAGATTATCACCGGAACGTTAAGTGTGCTTCAAATTATTATCAATTTGCGGTTAAAACTGAGTTAATAGTGTGGGGTGGCGCTACGAGGAGAAAGATAAAAAAGCCCGCTTTGGGGCGGGCGAAACAAAAAGGGATTTATTAGCTGAATTGAATATGGACTGTTAGTTGTTAAATTTTCTTGATGCTTACCTCCGAACTGTAATAATTTAGATGAACGTGGTTATAACTACCGAACTCCAACTGTGACCATTTGAGGATTTTTGCTCCAAGAATTGGCTACGGGCACAGCAGTGGATTGTGCAACGCTCTTGTGCTTAACGATATCGTAGACCGCTTCCAGTGCTGACTCAATCGAACCTTGTAACCATGCTGGGAAGCGAGAGCAGTGTTCACCAGCAAAGAACAGAGTGTTTTGAGGTCTTTGCGCTTTGAGGTAACTGCTAGAGCCATCTGTCGAATCCCAGTGAATTGTGCATCCGCCAGCACTCCACTTGTAGTTACCCCAAGCAATGGATGCTTTGTCCACTATCACACCAGGTGCATTTAGTTCAGGATGAATCTTGCTGACAGTGTTTTGGACGTAGTCAAAGCGCTCAGACTCAGACATCATTCCCATGCGTTGAGCATCGTCACCGATGGTGTAGCTAGCCAACATCACGCTACCATGCTCAGGATTGAACTTTACGCTAGGGTAGTATGTTTGACGCACACCTTCACCACTGAAGGAAGCACCACCTTTGATGCCTTGTTTATCCCAGAAAGCCTCGCGAGTGTGAAAGGCAACTTTCGTTCCGGGGCAGTAAACAGTGTTGTGAATTGAATCGAGTTTATCATCATCAAAGCCGCTCAATTCCAACTTGCGTAATACACTGAAGGGAATCGTGCATAGTACATAATCGCAGTTCTTGGTGTGCAACTGTCCGTTTTCCTTCCAAGTGATTTGGACATAGTCATTTTGCACGCGCAGGGCAACGATTTCTTGGTTACACTTGATAGAACCTTTGATTGAAGCTGCCAAACGTTGGATGAGTTGATCCATCCCACCTTTGAGTTGCAACAAGTCATGGCTGGTTTCTGTCATGATGTCGCCGAGGAAAATATCCAACCCTTGAGAACACTTTGCGCGGAAGCTTGGGTTTTGTCTCAGGAATGAGTGTAAGTCAATCGTTTCGCCGTCTTCACTGAAGTAAGGGTTTAAATCCAACCGTTCCAACTCATCCATCAAGTGAGAGTTCAAGTCGCGTTCAAAATCAGAACGGAGATTACCAGGAGCGATAGTATTAATAATAGTTTTGAGCCAAGCTGCAAAGGTGCGAGTTCTTTCACTGTAGCGAGTGTCACTGAAAATACCGCCTTCTGTTTGTTGCAGGACACCAGGTGCGTCTTTCATTTTCAGCACTTGCCCGTTGATGTTCATCATGGCGTTGCTTTCCTCAAACACTGTCATAAACTTGCACAGCTTGTCAGAAAGTCCCATTTCCTGAACGTAATGCAGAGTCATTTCGTGGTCGCTTGGGATACGCATTGCTCCCAGTTCCGCGTAGGGTGCATCAGGGGAGTTACCAAAGCGGTGTGTCCATACCCGTCCACCGATGCGTGGGCTACCTTCCATAATTTCGACTTCATGTCCCAGGCGCTCTAGCTCATATGCTGCTACTAAACCTGCGATACCTGCGCCCAGTATCGTGATCCGTTTGCCTTTTTGAAAGTTTACCAGTTGGAATTGCTCAAGTAAAATTTTGGTGTCCATTGTTCCAGCTTCCCTTTTTTGTTTGTGTGGCGGCGGTTTTGATTTCAACCGCCTCTGTTCTTTCATAAGGGAGACTAGAAATTTTTATGCACTTCTGAAAGCAGGGCTGTTTCATTCCACAAGAGAGAAGAGTTTGTCAATATCGTTAGATATAAATCGTTGGGCGCAAGTGACAGAAGAATAACCATTACGGTGCAGAACATTGAGGGCGATTGGGCGAAGCCCACTGCCCTTCGGGCAATCGCTCCGGGTGCGTGTCCTCTGGACTCAGCCAATCGCTTTTTAGCTGCTAAAAATACAGAGCGCCCAGTATCTCTTCTGCTTTCTCTCTTTCCTCTCTCGCAGTTCGCAGCATCATCCATTCAGTTGCGTCCTTTGGATTCGGAAGCCTGTTGATGAGTTCGTTGGCTTCCCTGATTTGGCTGAGGAGCGATTGAATTTCTTCGCTCTGAGTATCCATATATTGTGCCAATTCCTCCTGTGCCCCCTGCCAGCTTTGGGGTACTTCCTCATGGCGCTGGATGAGATTAGATAGATACAAGGGGAGCGGTAAGCCTGATTTTTTGTATCCGCTTTCAATGGCGAGTGCCGCATCTCCATCCGTGAGGCGCAATACAAGAGTGCGCGAGCCTTCCCGATTCCTCTCCCATTCGATCACAGGCTTGGGCATCTTTGGCTGTGGTGGCTTCTGGTGCTGTTTAATTTTTTGAGCAGCAGATAACTGGGTGTCGTTCTCAGTCAAGTGTTCGACGGCGTCCCCATTTCGCTTCTGTCCAAGTTGGAGCAAGACATATAAACCAAGTTTTGGGGACAACTTACTGGGGAGATTATCGGCAATCTCAGCAGCTTTGATGAACTTATTCAACTGAGTTTTTACCAGTCCTACGCTCTCTAGTCCCCTTACATACTGGCGCTTTGTTTCTGCTTTTACCTCAGCGAGGTACTGCCCAAACTTTAATTGTTGCTCGTTAATAAACTCGTACCACTCTTTTACTCTGAGAAATCTCTCGTCGATTTCACCAGAAATGCCAGAAAATTTTGGGCAGGCGATCGCATCCGTGATGTTTTCTGTTATCATGGCTTTAAGAAATATATAATGTTTCAAACAAAAGCGCCTACTTTGTCAGAGCCGGGCGCTTTGTTTTATTTATTTTACCACGATAGCGGGAATTTCTTAGAGGAAATTGGAGGGCGATTGCGCAAAGCGCAGTGCATAAAGGCGATCGCACTCCGCGCACTGCCCCGAATCGCAACCTTTCCAGTATTCAGACAGCCTAGTCGCGATTTAGGGCAGTGGCTTGGGCTAATCGCAAGAAAAAATATTTGAGTGGAATCCGGAATCCTGGAATCTGGTTTTGTAACTTACTTTGTCACTAAAAAACAGTGACGCATCAAAACTTATCGATGATTTAATTTATTAACTTTTAAAATCACTATAACTAACCAAGCCACACTGTTTTTCAGCAGTGTGGTCTTATAATATGCATTTTTTATTCAATCCACAAGTACTGCGGTACAGACACCATCCTTTATTATTAAGCGCATAAGCAATGAGTGCTTGCACTTATACAAAAGAGTCTGTGTCAATGCGAGGTCATAACTCTTGAACACCTTAAGTTTCTCATGAGTGATAATCCCAGTCCAAACCGAAAAATCCTGCTGATGTCAGCGAATCCCTCTAGGACAAACCCATTGCGTCTGGATGAGGAGATGCGCGAAATAAAGGAAGGGTTAAGACGGGCACATATGCGCTCTAGCTTTTCAATAGATAGAGCAGAAGCAGTACGCTACAGAGATATACACAGAGCTATTCTGGAATACGAACCGCACATCATTCACTTTTCCGGACACGGTTCTTCTGAAGATGGTTTGGTATTTGAAGATGAAGCGGGTCAAATCAAGCTAGTTGATGCAGAAGCATTGGCAGGATTGTTTGAACTGTTTGCTGACCAAGTTGAGTGTGTTGTCCTTAATGCTTGTTATTCAGAGTACCAGGCAAGGGCGATCGCACAACACATCAATTATGTTGTAGGCATTCGTCAGGCAATCCAAGATAAAGCAGCAATTGAGTTTGCTGTGGGTTTTTATGATGCACTCGGAGCAGATAAGAGTTATGAGTTTGCTTATAAACTAGGTTGTAGTCTCATTCGGGTAGCAGGGATACCACAGCAACTCATTCCTCAACTTATGACTCAGAATAATTTACAATCCCAACGTTCAAAAGAAACACTACCTGGAAATTATACACCAGAACCAGATGAAATCATATATATTGAACGACCGCCCATTGAGGAGAAAAGCTTTGGTGCGATTGTACAACCAGGGGCGCTGATTCGCCTTAAAGCACCGCAGAGAATGGGAAAAACTTTACTATTGGAGAAATTGCTCGACTATGCGAGAGAGCAGGGTTATCAAACAGCTAAATTAGATTTGAAACTTGCTGATAGTGATACCTTAACTAGCTTAAAAACCTTCTTGCAGTGGTTATGCGTTGATGTTTCTGACGGTTTAGAACTTCAACCGAAAGTGGACGAATACTGGCAAGATATCTACGGGCTGAATAAAAACTGTACTCGTTACTTTCAAAAGTATTTACTCTCAGATATCAAAACTCCTCTGGTCTTTGCTATAGATAATTTTGAACGGTTATTTGAATATCCTGATATCTTCTCCCCATTTTGCTTGCTTCTGCGGAGTTGGTATGAAACAGCGAAACAAGGGGACAAAGTTGGTAATATTTGGAAGAAACTGCGGTTAGTTGTGGTTCATTCCACCGAAGTTTATCCATCCTTGGATACCAATCATTCACCGTTTAATGTTGGATTAGCGATAGAGTTACCTGAATTTAACCTTTCTCAGGTCATAACTCTTGCCAACCAGTATGAATTAGATGGACAGTTGGGAGAAGATGGATTTCGTCAGTTGATGCAGTTGGTAGGAGGACACCCATATCTTATACAACAGGCTTTAGCCAACCTCAAGAGTCAGCAAATCACTCTAGAAGAACTTTTAAGCCTTGCGCCGACGGAACAGGGAATTTTTAGCGACCATCTGCGACAGGAACTGTGGAATTTACAACACAATCCTCAGTTAGAATCAGCTTATAAAAAAGTGGTGATGGCAGATGAACCTATGAGACTTGATGCGGAAGTTGGGTTTAAACTGCACAGCTTGGGGTTAGTGAAATTCTCTGGTAATGATTGCGTTCTCAGTTGCGATTTATATCGTCAGTATTTTTCCATGCGTTTGGGGTAATATGATGTCCAACGAATTAACCATAATCCTGACGTTACCCCTCCCTAACCCTCCCCTTGCCAAGGGGAGGGTGCCGATAGGCGGGTGGGGTAGATTTGTCATGGGTAATAGAACCAACATGATATAAGCTATGGTTGACCAGTATATCTTTTCTGGAAGTCTACCCGAAGAAGCCACCACTTATGTGACGCGAGAAGCTGATGGCGAATTGTATGAAGGACTCAAGGCGGGTAAATTTTGTTATGTGCTGAACTCCAGACAAAGTGGAAAGTCCAGCTTGCGAGTCCGAACCATGCGCCGATTACGAGAGTCTGGCGTAGAATGTGCAGCTATTGACCTTTCTGCTGGAGGTATTCAGAATGTCCCACCAGAACAATGGTATGCAGATTTGATTGATACGCTCATTGAGAGTTTTGGATTGGATGTAGATTTTGGGGATTGGTGGTCACAAAATCAGTTAAATTCGCTTGTCACGCGATTTCGGAAGTTTCTTGAAGAGATACTGCTTGCTGAGATTAAAGAGAATATTGTCATTTTTATTGATGAGATTGATAGTGTTCTCAGCCTCAATTTCCCCACAGACGACTTTTTTGCATTTATCCGTGCCTGTTACAATCAGCGTGTTGATAATCCTGAATATAATCGCCTCACCTTTTGTTTGTTGGGAGTCGCATCACCAAGCAATTTGATAGAAGATAAAAAGCGCACCCCGTTTAATATTGGGAAAGCTATCTCTCTCAAAGGATTTCAACTGCATGAAGTTGAACCGTTAGAGAAGGGGTTGCACGGAAGGTATTCTGATTCTCAAGCAGTGATGAAAGAAATCTTACACTGGACGGGAGGACAACCGTTTCTGACGCAAAAGCTGTGTCAGTTTATGGTGGAATCAGAAAGAGATAATCCTCGTACTGTTGAACAGGTTGTGCGATCGCGCCTGATCGAAAATTGGGAATCCCAAGATGAACCCGAACACTTCAGGACTATTCGAGATAGGATTCTCAGGGATGAACAACGCGCATCTTACCTGCTGCAATTGTATCAGCAAATCCGGTGTTCAGAAGAGCAATCTGAGATTACAGCAAATGAGACTCAAGAGCAAAGCGAACTACAGCTTTCAGGATTAGTCGTTAGACAACAAAATAAGTTAAGAGTTTACAACCCAATTTATAAAGAGATTTTCGAGCAGAATTGGATTGAAACTCAATTAAGAAATTTACGCCCATATTCAGAGAATTTTAAGTTTTGGGTAGCTTCTGGGGGTAGCGATGAGTCCCGACTGTTGCGTGGAAAAGCATTACAGGATGCATTAGAGTGGTCAAAAGATAAAAGTTTAAACTATCAAGATAGAGAGTTTTTAGCAGCGAGTCAAGCGAAGGAACGAGAAGAGGAAATAGCTGCATTGGAAAAAGAAGCTGCATTGGAACGTGAGAGAAAGGATAGGGAAGCAGCAGAACAAAGGAATCAAATACTGGCGGAAGCTAATAGGAAAGCTCAACGGGAGATTCGTAAAGGAATTGTTTTTTTAAGTGTGACATTATTTGCAGCAGTTATCTTCGGAATAGTGGCGGTAATTTCTGGCTCTAAAGTTATAAAAGCTCAAAAGCAATTACAGAAAATAGAAAGGTACATTGTAGATGCCCAAAACCTCAGAGAACTAGCGAATAAACTATCAAGCTATCGTTTGTATTCTGAAGCATCCGAAATATCCAGACTAGCAGAAGTGTCCAAGCAAATTAAAGACAGTCTTATACTTAATCAAGCATTTCTACACGCTTCTAAATCTTTGGCTTATCAATATTTAGAAAAGTGGGATGAAGCAAAATTTTACATTGAAAATAGCATGAAGTTATTAAAGACACGGGAGAACGAAGAAATTTCCAGGAAATATTCTAGTCAAGATTTACAAATAAAATTATTTGCTTGGACTATTTTCGGTAAATTCCTCAAGCAACAAAACAATAATCAAGAAGCAATCAAAGCTTACAAAGAAGCTTTTAATATCTTGAAAACTCATAATGATATTACATTGGAAAACAATCTTCCTAAAATTATTGATCGTAATAGTATCAAATCAATTCATAAAGTATTAATTGAGCTACTACCGGATAGTGAAAAAAAAATTCGGTCTGAGGTTGAAACGTCTCTCAAAAATTACTACCTATTTGAACTCGAAGACTTAATGAAGGCGAGAAATTGGAAGGAAGCCGATCAGACAACAACGCAGCTTATATTTATCATTGCCAAGAGAGCAAGAGAAGGTAGCTTAGACATTGACTCAATAAATAATATTTCCTGCCCAGACCTTAAAAAAATTGACCAGCTTTGGCTAACACACTCGGATGGACATTTTGGTTTCAGTACCCAAAAACGTATTTTCTTGAACACTGGAAATAAACTGGATTTAAGACTAGAGAATGTAGACGAAGAAGCTTACAAGCGTTATAAGCGTTATGCTGTTCGTGTGGGGTGGTATGATGAAAAGCGTAAAGAATGGAAATATACGCATTTTAGCGATCTCGATTTGAATATTACTGCCCCCATTCACAAGAATGTCCCCAAAGGGTACTTACCATCACTACTCTACCCATACCACACGATCCCTAGTCAGTTCTTCTCTCGCTGCGACTTGTAAACTTGATTAACACATAAGCCTTTTAGTTAGTTGTAACAATATTTTTACAAAAGCACTTTCTACGAAAACATAAGCATTTCACCGATTTCGATACCTGGCACTCGCTTCGCTCAAAGTCAAAAGCCAAAAGTCAAAAAAACGGCTCTTGCTTTTGACTTTTGATTTTTGATTTTTGAATTCTCCAAAGGGGTTGCTTCCCCAGTGATAGCTTTCTGTTGGTTTTGGCTGTGGTTTATATTTCTTACTAAACCCCCAATAATATGAATGCCGCACATTCTGACAAAGATTTCCCCAACTCCAAAAATAGCTGGATGCCATTGAGTCAACCCATCATCACTCAACAAGAACGTTCGTGCCGTTATACCTCCCTGTTCACACAGAAATTACAGCAGTTTGCAACTAAGTGAGCTAGACAACCTAGACTTCAGGCGCCAGATATGAAAGCTGTTTGACTCCTGACTCCCGTCGCCTGACCCTCTCTTAAGCCTGACTCTTGACTCCTCAATTCTGCTGTATCATCGCCATTGAGGATTTTGTCATCTACCAGGCGCTCGACACTCACCCCACCATCAACCATCAACAAAAGCGCTTCAGAAATGATTGTTTGAGGAAGTTTCCCAGTTTCTTTGACCAATTCCTCCAATACAACTCCCGCCTCTTGGTCATAACTTTTCCCGCTCTCCCAATACCGTCGCCCATTCTTATCCAGTTTCCAGACACTGACCTCTTCCTCTTGAGCCATTAGCTCACGCTCCATTTTCCGCATCAGCTTCGCGTCGTCCATCTTGGCTTGCACAGCCTCTTGAGTCACCTTATCACCAGTCGCGGTAAAGTAATCTCGTACAGGCTCCATCATGGGTGTGACTAACTGAAGCGCCATGATTGTCCCAACCTGCCATAACACCAATGGCAACCGAACCAGCTTTATCCGTTTATTCGCGTCGCGTTCTGTCAAACCGTTTTCTTGCAAATACTCTTGCCACTTGCGCTTGTTCTTGCCACACTCTTGCTTCTTATCCGCCAATTGCTGTGCTATCTGCCGACTTGCATCCGCCTCTCTCTTAAGCAGTTCCTGAATTGTAGGATTTTTTTGTAAATTTTCTTCAGAAGCGATCGCAGTTGAGTCAAGATTTGTTATCATGGCTTTAAGTTTAATAAATGGACTGAACAAAAGCGCTCAAAGTTTGCGAGACTGCCGGGCGCTTTTGTTTTTTGTATTGTACCATGCTTTTTTAATTAAAAAGCACAATAAATATAAATTTTAGTCGTATTTTTCAGGTTTATTTTTGTTACAAAACCCCCATATTTAGGCGCACATTCTTAGGGCGTGATTTCCCCAACTCCAAAACAGCTGGATACTACCAGACTGCCATAACATCAATAGCAACAAGACTTGCTTTATCCGTTTATTTGCGTCGCTTTCTGTCAAATCCTTTTCCAAATCCTCTTGTCACTTGCGGTTCTTCTTGCTTCTTTCGGGCTAATTCCTCTGCTATCTGCTGCCTTGCAAGCGTCTCCAGTTTAATCAGTTCCTGGATTGAAAGATTTTTTAGAAGATTATTCCTGTGAATGCGCTGAATCTCGGAAAAATTTGATTTCATAACTTTAGTTAATGAATAATAACTAAACAAAAGCGCCGTCGGTCTCTAAACTTTGAGCGCTTTGGTTATTGTATATTACCATGCTTATATAACTAAAAAGAACAAGATACAGCAGATTGCATTTTTCTTGAGGTACAGCTTTTCAACTCAAAAGCCAGATATAGAGGAAATTTTACTTCTGACTCCTGACTTCTGACGTTACTGAATTGCTGCTGTATATAGATTTCAGCCCTGTTCCCCAGGCTTATATTTCAAACTTTTAGATGGACGAGTAACAGCAGCAGTTTTGCTCTTATTAATGATTTGTGTGTTGAAATATTTGATTTCATCTTTTGCAGTGAGCGGTTACCAGTTACCAGTTATCAGTTATCAGTTATCAGTTATCAGTTACCAGTTATCAAATTGATAAACCCGATTTCCAATTTTGACCCTATTACCACTAAGAAACTCGTAACTAACACATTTAAAAACCCTTATAGAGCAGGGCTTTTAGCCAAACAAGAATGCAGGTGTTTGTTTGATTTGTTCCGAGGGGGTTTAATACTTTTGATTTGTTACCTTCACTTTTGACTTCCCCCTCGTGGGGCGCTTATATCCTGCTTGTTTAAGGGTGAATGATTTATACTTCTTAACTTTTTTGAATCCTGGTGGACGAACCCCCTTCTTATTGTGCTTAAAAAACAATTGATAGGCTTTTTCAATGCGCTGACAAATATCTTGCACTGCTTGAGAACCTACTGAGTGCCACAGCGGATTACGCTTCCGCAACTTGGCAATATGAGATTGAAGTAGAGCACAACAAAGAGTGCTTGCAGAAGCCTAAAGACAAAGAGAAAGCCGCTCATGCGCGGAGGGGGCTTTAAACCCAGTTTTCCGGTAATAAACCTTGAAGTCAGAGCTAGCAAGTTCGTCTACTACCGCCAAATTTCCCTTTCCCCATGTCTGCTCACAGAATTGACGGGCGATGTCCTTTGGACAGGCACTTTGTGCGATCGCCTTGTTTTTTTTCTTGTGCTGACATGACTTATACAGCAGATTGCATTTTTCTTGAGGTACAGCTTTTCAACTCAAAAGCCAGATATAGAGGAAATTTTACTTCTGACTCCTGACTTCTGACGTTACTGAATTGCTGCTGTATCTTCCTTAATGTGATTAACGTACAGCACATTGCAAGTAAATGAAGTACAATTTTGAGGTCTAAAAGCTAGACATAAAGCCCTTTTTACTTCTGACTTCTGACTTCTGACTCCTGACTCAGGAATTGCTGCTGTAAGTTTTTTTCCGCGATTGTACTCATTTTATCCCTGATGCTAATAACCAGTCATTAAGGTTTGATGAAAATTGTCGATTGTTGACAATCGACAATTTGCCAGATACAGTTTGACTATCAGTAGTTTGCATGAAAAAAGCAGTCGCAAGTCAGCAACTGCGCTCAACTTGTTCGCATTTCTACAAAGATCAAAATGAAAGGGAAGCAACCCCAGCCTGCCATCCTACCTCGGAGCTTAGATGTTCAAGCAGCTGATGTCATTCGAGAACAAATTCTCAATGGTACACTTGCACCGGGAACTCGTTTGCTAGAAATCAATCTGGCAGAGCAATTTAATCTCAGTCGAGCAACTATACGCTCGGCATTACAGCAACTAACTTATGAAGGCTTGGTTGTACAGTTACCCTACAAAGGTTGTACTGTTTCGGGGCTGAGTTCGCAGGATGCTTGGGAGCTATACACGCTGCGGAGTGCGCTTGAGAGTCTGGCGGCGGGACTGGCGGCTGTTGCAATAACACCGAGTCAGGCAAAAGAGTTAAATGCTGGCTTACAACAGTTAGTCAAAGCTGTCCAGAAGGGGAATTGGAGCCAAATCGCTGATGCAGACTTTACCCTACATAAGGCAATCATTCAACTTGCCGGTCATCGTCGATTACAGGAGCAGTACAAAATTGTTGAACAGCAAATCCGCCTTTACATTATTTCCTGCAATGCAATACATCCAGATTTAGATGACATTGTAGAGCAGCACCGGAAATTAGTAAATGCAATTTGCTCAGGGGATGATAAGAGTGCGGAGCAAATTGCCCGAGACCACAATATAGACGGTAAAGCACTAGTGGAACACCTACGGGCAATAGAAAAACAAAATCTAGACTAACCGAAGTATTGAATTAGGAACCATACATCATGATTGACCTGAACCAATATGAAATCTTGACTTTTGACTGCTACGGAACCCTGATTGATTGGGAAAAAGGAGTGATCGAGGCGTTGCAACCAGTTCTCTCAACCCATCAGATTCAACTGAGTGAGAACGAAATCCTTGAGTGGTTTGCTCGCTTTGAATCGAATCTGGAGCAGGGAGACTACCGCAAGTATAAAGATGTTCTGAGGGGGGTTGTACAAAAGTTTGGGGAGCAGTTTGGATTTACGCCTTCTCCCACAGAGTTGAATGCGCTTGTTGATTCTATCAAGTATTGGCAACCCTTTCCTGATACAGTTGAAGCCCTGAAGGCTCTGAAACAGCGATTCAAACTGGCAATCATTTCCAACGTTGATGATGAGCTATTTGCTTTGACAGCAAAACATTTGCAAGTTGAGTTTGATGAGATTGTAACCGCCGAGCAGGTAAAAAGCTACAAGCCTTCACTGCAAAATTTTCGAGTGGCGCTTGAAAAAATTGGACTACCCTGTGAAAAAGTTTTGCACGTTGCTTGTAGTGTTTACCACGACATTGTTCCGGCAAATTCCTTAGGGTTATCAACGGTTTGGATAAATCGCAGACTAGGTCAAGAAGGTTCTGGAGCTTATCTACCAGCTCAAGGCAAAGCAGATTTGGAACTGCCAGATTTAAAAAGTCTAGCTGCAATTGTTGGCAACAGTGTTTTCTCAGCAAAGTGATGACCTTCGCACAATTGCTCTGATGGTAGGGCAATCAATCCGGTTTTCACTCCAGGCTTGAATCCTACCCGCTCATAGAAGTGCAACGTCTCCTCCTTTTTTTCTTCATTTTGCACATACAAAAGTTTCATCGAAGATGACACGGGGAGACGGAGACGCTCCGCGTCTTTGCGTCTCAAGTGTCTTCGTCTCCAAGGGTACCGGACGCGAAGCGTCCAAGGGTCTGAAACCCCGCTTGAATCAGAGATTCAGGCGCTTAAAGTCAGGCGGGGTCTCAATCCCCGTCTGACTTTTCTCCGTGTCGCCCTGCTAGTAAGGCTGGGGCGGCTTGTAATTCGTTACGAACGTGTAAAATTCTCTACTAAGGATATGGGACAAAAGCGAGTACTAACAGGGATAGACAATGGTGCTGTATAATCGCTAACTACTTAAAGCAATTATTTGACTCAATGAAGTGCCACCTTCAATGCAAATTTATTTCTACTGGATTCGCTGGTAGAGAAGATGAAAGCATTCACGTAAAAAAAATCTTCCACAAAATGACAAAAAAAATTTCAAGTAAGATTTTTTCACGAATTATTGAAGACTACCATATATAGAAATCCGGTTTGATTTCTGAACTTACTCGTAGAGGTAGGGAACTCTTAATTCTTAACAGGGAATAGGAAATAAGGGAGGTAGAGGTGTACTGAGTTTTTTCAAAAATCAAATACTAGTCCTATATTTTGAAATCACATACATACCAAAGTCTTGATAGAAATATGGTTTACCCAATTTCGATTCTGAAGTTACTATCAATTTTTCACTAGATTCATGTTTGTTTGAGAAATATGAGTCGTGACCTTTGATTAAGAATAAGTTAAATTTTCTTAATTTTAAATTTTTAGATTTTATAGTATAAAGTATATTTGACAAGAAATCGTTGTAACCTTCAACATCTCCAGTTAGAACAATAAAAAATATATCTAATTCTTTTGTATTTAGATTAATATTTGATATTTTTTCATTGAAATTCTTGCTTACTTGGTCAAGTTTCTTAGGTTCCCATACTATAATTTGTTTTTGGGATGGTATATTTTTAAAGTAATAATTGACTGTTTGTTGAATAAATGCAGGATAAAATATAACCAAGTCATTTGGTTGCCATTCTGATTCTACTAATCGAGCCACTGCTCGATTTTCTTCTACAGGTTTATAGGCTTGATTGGTTATCCAGTTTGCGGAATAGCTGATGCTTAATATAATTAAGCATACAATAGATGCCATTTTAATTTTTTTAGTCGGTATAGTTGCTATCTGCAATGCTATAAATGCAGTAAATGGTACTAGACTAGGCAAAAGAATTCTATAATAAAATATTGGACTATCTATTATTGAATAAATTAAAATTTCTAGCCATAAAATGACTGCCGTAACAAGAAAAGTAAAACTGGTTCTCCATTTCCCGAAAAAAAAGGAAGTAGCTAATATAGCTGAAAATAGAAACGCAAACCAGGGAATAAATTTAATAGGTAAATATAAAGATGATAAGCCAAACAAATATTTAGCAGTAGATGAGATTAAATAGAAGTTAACACGGGGCATCCACCACCAAGTATCTTGAATTTTCTCTAATTGATTTAGCCAGAAAAATTTAAAAAATATAAAGGTAATGGTTGGTATTATTATTGTTACGGCAAGTTTTAATAATTGTATGTTTTTTTTAGATAAAAAAGCTTGAATTCCTATGAAAAAAAGAATAACAGGTATTAGCATTACCCCAACTAAATGTGTAGATACCGCTACAGTTAGGCTTAATGATAAACCTATATATCCTAAATATTTTTCTGGCTTAGTTATTATATGAGAAGCAAATAAAAATGCTAATGATGTTGCAAAAACTACCAAAGAGTAAGCTTTTAGCTCTTGTGAGTATCTGAGCATTATTGGTGTTGTTGCTAAGTATACTCCTGCAAGCAGACTAGCTAGAGTTGAGTATTGTTTAATCCAGCTAATTACAATTCCTAAAGTTCCTAGACTCAAAAAAAGTGAAAACAATCTGAGAAATTCTTCTTGTTTGCTGATTTTACCCCAAAAATAAAGCAATACATAATACAAAGGTGGATGAACATCTGTTCTTAACTGCTTAAACATTTCAAAAATATTTTGATGTGAAATCTTCAGAACAGTGAAAGCTTCATCATTCCACAGTCCTTTATTTAAGCCTATAAGACCTAGAATTAGTGCTAATAAAAGGATTCCAGACAGAGCATAAGGGTAAATCTTATTGATGCTTAAAGAAGGAGAATTAGCTGTTTTTTCACTCATTTCTTTTAATGTTTATTTTTCGTTTAGCATTTCACCACCTTTGAAGGGCAGCTATCTATATAGAATTTAGGCATTGGAGCTACATCTCTGCTTACAAATCACTTGGCATCTCCATGACCGCTCTTGTTTTCGTTTTCGTAAGTCGAAAGATTTCATTCTCCCATTTCTGAAGAGAGAAGTTTAGCTCTGCTTTGCCTAGAAGATAAAACTATCGATTCAATCAAGGCAAATGGAATGAGACATAGAGGCCACAAGAAATATTGCAAGAACAGCACTGAATTAAAATACACAAATGTCATCATGATCATTGTGCAAGATACAAACATGCTTACCTTTTCTTTTAGGAAACTCAGGTAAAGCATTCCCATCAAGAATAACATGAGCAACTTGGCTCTTAATCCTACAATCCAGGTGAATTTTTGAGAAAAAACAACATCGACTGACGGCGCACTTTCTATGTGCAAACTTCCTAACCGCGTTGCTGAAAACAAGACGGATTTGAAGAAGCCCTCAGCATTCCAAATTAGAAAGGGCAATGATGTTAAAACAGGAATGCTCAATATAATACAAAATCCAAAAACTAGATTTTTCGTGCACCTATTTTTAGCTCCATTTTTCCAGATGTGTATGAGATATAAAGGCAGCAAAAATATTGCAATCTGCTTAATTCCCAAAGAGACACTAAACATAAGCAAAGAAAGTCTTGTCTTCTCTTTCAAAAGAACTAAAGAGAACAACAAAAAAAAGATCGCTGCAAATTCCAGATGATGAACACGTACTACATAGATACTCCAGCGACCTAATAAGATGATTGTAGAAGCTACAAAGCCAAGTATCCATAAACCTCGCTTCTGAAAGTATCTCAGAGTTAAAGCCACTATACCAATGTGGAAGGCAAAAGAAATAGGTCGCCACAAATATAACCAATCACGAAATTCTGGAAAACCAAGCTTTTGAACTAGTGCAGAAAAAAGATAGGCAAGTGGAAAATAAGTTGCATATTTATCATTGACCCTCATATCACCTGTCAAAATTCTGGCATAGGGATTTTCTCCAGTAATAATCCTTTTGCCTTCCAGCCAAATATAGTAGATATCCGCCTCTTTTAAAGAATCAGAAGGTGTTAGCCAGAATTTAATATGTATTAACAAACCTGCAGAAACTATGAGTAGGAGAAGAAAGCAATATTTTTTCTTCCATCTATATTTAGCTGTTACAGGATGCATTACTTGACCCTAACTAAAATCTTTATATCTAGAATAGGTAGAAAAAGTGAGGAACTGGTAAAGATTTTGTAAAGTTTTATTAACAGAAATTGCTATGGTTGCAATTGAGTCAAAGCAATATAATCCTTTATTTGTAAAGTGCGTAAGTTCTAGTTTATTATTGGGCTACCTGCATCAATATAGTTAGTACTGCGACTTTTCTATTTAATACTTGAGGCTTCATTGATTAAAAGAAACATTTTTATTTCTTGAAAGAGGGTTAATAAGGCAAAACCACATATTCAATATCTCGCTTGGCTGAAGAAAATTTTGCTGTCCGTATGTGCGTTGTCCACGTCAGCTTTTGGTTGAGCAAGCTTTTGAGCTAGGGCGATCGCTCCACATCAATAGAGTTATCTTGAAAAAGATAATCACATTCCATCAAGGTTACAGGTTTCTGTACAAACGCGATGCCAATGTCTTGCTTTCACTTCACACTCTGCTTGTTGTACTTCTTTGCTTTTTCTACATCTCCCAAGCAAAAGTAAGCCTCTGCTAAAGATTGCAGACAACTAGCTTCCCCCTGGCGATAGCTTAACTGACGAGCGCTGTACCAACCCTCTCGGTAAATCGAGATTGCATCCTTGATCCAGCCTTGAGACATATAAAAGTCTCCTATTCCCCTTAGATTTTGAACTTGTAATTCGCCAGCACCTATTTCCTTGGCGCTCGCCAGAGCATTAGCGGGAGCAGCCCAAAATTATGCTTTTTGATGAACCTACTTCTGCTTTAGATCCAGAGATGGTGCGTTCTTGTTTTGGATGTGATCAAAACCCTCGCCGCTGATGGTATGACAATGGTAGTCGTCACCCATGAAGTCGGATTTGCTCGCGAAGTCGCTGACCGCGTAATTTTGATGGATAGCGGTACGATTGTAGAGGAAGCTACGCCAAGTGCCTTTTTTCAAAATCCGACGCACGATGGCGCAAAGCGCCCGCTTCGCGATCGCACTCGCAAGTTCTTATCTCAAATTCTCTAGCCGAATATAAATAATGTTATTGAGACACGATCCGGTGCGAAAAACGCAACCTCAACAGGCGTAGCAAACGCAACCAGCCTTGAGCTGGCTGTTCAAAGAATGTGAAAATATCCCCGTAACCCTGGTTGGTTTTTTGATGGTGCTGCCAATGTCTTTCTGGAGTTGTGATAAATAGAACCCGGCACAAAATATCCAGTGACTTTGGAGTTTGCCAATCCAAGATGCTCGTATGTCTCCACCATACATGAAACTGACCAAACAGTAGCCCACACAAAACACCTATGGGGGAAAAGTACCACAGCACTGCTGCTACCAGTAAATAAGGTAAAGCACCCAGAATACCATCTAGAAGAACCTGGAGATTGAGCGTCAGAATAGCGTAATGGCGAAAGTTCTTCTTGTAGGAATGGTGAGTTTGCACATGAAGATGACCAAAAACATGCTCAGGTACGTGATAGCAAAAAGTAGAAAGGAAGTCGCCAACAACAAGTAGTATCCAAGCACACGCGATCGCCTTAAACATTTTTACTCCTCAAGTTCAGTAAAAACCACCACACAAAAAAGAATCCAAATCTGCATGCTGTAGGCGTTTCCATATACGTGGTTTGCAAGGCTTGGCACTGGGTACAAAGCATACAAAACCATAGCGCTGTCAAGCATTTTGCAAGGATTCTCGCTTTCGACTGAGATTTTTAGATCCTGTTGGTTTTGCTTTGAATGACAGTTTTAGAATGATTTATTTTCTACAACCAACGGCATTACCAGTTGTTAGGCAAAGCAAAGTAGCATTTGACTAGCAATTTTAGAGAGTTTTGACTGTTTTCAGCTATTGATACAATTGCATATATCTAAAGTACGATATACTTACCGTAGTTTAACACAATTCTCTCTAGATACCTTAGATAACGTAAGATAGAAACAGCAAAAGTTGAGTTAAAATTTGTACAAGTTTAGGTTAAGGTTATCCTTAACTGTTTCCAGGACAATCCTCAGCACAATCCTAGGATGGAAATCTTGCAAGTTAGAAATGATGGGTTTTCACAGGTGGTTCCAATCATTGACATCAGTGCGCTGGTGTCTGGAATTGGCGTTAGCGAAGCTCCTCCAAAGGAGGCTCGCCACCAGGTAGCGGCTCAAATTGGACAAGCGTGTCGCGAGTATGGATTCTTCTACATTGTCGGACACGGGGTGGACGAAGCATTGCAGCAGAGGTTGGAAAAGCTTAGTCGGCAGTTCTTTGCTCAAGATTTGCAAACCAAGCTTCAAATCCGCATGGCTTTGGGAGGTAGAGCATGGCGGGGATACTTCCCAGTTGGGGGTGAACTCACCTCAGGAAAACCTGACTTGAAAGAAGGTATTTACTTTGGCGCTGAGTTAGGAGACGACCACCCGCTTGTAAAAGCAGATACCCCCATGCACGGTTCTAACCTCTTTCCATCGAACATTGGGCTATTTCGCGAGACAGTACTTGACTACATGGCAGCAATGACCCAGCTTGGACATACGCTAATGGCTGCCATTTCTTTGAGCCTCGGACTAGAGGAGTCCTACTTTGCTGATCGTTACACATCAGATCCGCTTATATTATTCCGGATCTTCAATTACCCCCCTCATCCATCACCCTCTGATGGTGAAAAGAGGTGGGGTGTAGGCGAACACACTGACTACGGCGTCCTGACAATTTTAAAGCAGGACGACTTAGGGGGATTGCAGATAAAGTCGAAATCGGGCTGGATAGATGCGCCCCCTGTTCCAGATTCTTTTGTATGCAATATCGGCGATATGCTAGACCGCATGACGCGAGGACTATATCGCTCCACACCTCATCGCGTTCAAAATAAGTCGGGAAGAAACCGCCTTTCTTTCCCATTCTTCTTCGATCCCAACTTCAACGTCGAAGTGAAGCCAATTGAACTGGACAGCGTGGGGGTAGTGCCTGATAACAAAGAGGAACGCTGGGATCGGGCTAGTGTTCACGAATTTCGTGGAACGTATGGTGATTACGTATTGAGTAAGGTATCTAAAGTTTTCCCACAGTTGCGTCAAGCGGTTTTTTGACGCTTACTCACTCTCAGCTACAGACCTGACCAAAGTCAAATCTGATGGGCGCTCTGTATCATTTTCACCGAGGTACTCACCATTCTGAATTTCCAGGATAATCAGCGGAATAAATCCTGGATTTTCTACTTTATGCAGCGCTGCGGGAGGAACAAACGTTGACTCGTTTCGATTCAGTACTCTTTCTTCGTTACCACAACTCACCTTTGCAATACCAGAAACTATGATCCAATGTTCACTACGGTGATAATGAATTTGTGGTTTAATGCTGTGCTTGGGCTTGATTTCAAGACGATTAATTCTATAAGTCTCTCCTTCCTCTATGAGTTCGACTTTACCCCAATATCGGATATCTGAATGTAAAGAAGAAGATTGATTGAGATTTGACAAAACATTATTTTCATTGTGAGTCATAACTAGATTCTCAACTAGACAACCATCACTACTGTTCAGCAATCTGTCAGTAAAAGGGGCCGGCATTGTGATAATTTGTAACCAAGTACCAACCTCGGCATGGAAAGTTCAGCAATCAAATTAGAAACTCGATACTTCATACATTGTATACCCAGCTTCTAGAGGATTCTAACTCTCATCAATTAAAAATACAAGATTCAGATCGGGCTACAATAGTATTAATTTATAATAAATTTTGTAATTTTATAATTTCACGCATCAATAAGAATTTGCTTACTTGACGAGTAATTTGTCAAGGATACTAGTTAACTAAAGCTTTTTAATTTGACTGATAAGAATATGTGTTAAATTTAATTAAAAAAATTATATTTAGTATTACCTACTACAATTTAGGAGTCAGGTGGAAAACAAGTATAAAACTTACAAAACGTCGGTTAAGAAAAGTTTCTTATACCGATTCAAAAAATGTTTGCGACAGATAACCTCCCCTTGCTAACGCGCACCCTCCCCTTAGCAAGGGGAGGGTTAGGGAGGGGTATTTTACTATGTGTTGCATTCTTTTTTCAAATTGGTATTATCGTTTACTCCAAGAAAAAGTTAGTAGTTTGTACGGTGGGCACTGCCCACCTTTTGTAGCATCTGTAGAGAGCCTAAACCAACGTCAAGTCCAATGGGCGCTCTGTATCATCCTCTCCCAAGTACTCACCATTTTGAACTTCCAGAATAACTAGCTCAATAAATCCTGGATTCTCTACCTTATGAAGCGTTGCGGGAGGAACATAAGTTGATTCATTTCGATTTAGTAATATTTCCTCGTTACCACAAGTTACCTTTGCAACACCAGAAACTACGACCCAATGTTCACTACGGTGGTAATGAATTTGTGCTTTCATGCTGTGCTTAGCCTTGATTTCAAGACGATTAATTCTATAAGTCTCTCCTTCCTCTATAAGCTCAACTTTACCCCAGTATCGGATACCTGAATGTGAAGAAGATTGATTTACATTTGATAAAGTTTCATTCTCATGTTGAGTCATAACTAGATTCTCCACTAGACAACTATTGCAGCAGAATTGACATCTGCTTTTATCAGAAAATTTCTAGAAAATATTGTATCAAATTTTACTAACATTGCAAGTGATTGGGTTTCGCTACTGTTCAACCCAATCTACAGATTGAGTACTTTTGGAGCGGCTGATACAAAACCGTAAATTCCCAGATATTGATGCTTATCTTGCATCAAAGTAGTATTAATAACGCTCGTAGCCTGCTAGCTATAAGTAATCATAATTAATACCTCCTCTGCTGGTTAAAAATTTGTTGGATAAAAAGTATTACAGACTACAAAAAATCAGCGATCGCTCTAGTGGAAAAACTTTTCGATTTACTGAAGGAGTCTGTATTGGGTAATTGCCTGTTGCTACCGATAAACTATATCCATTTCAGGATGTCTATCGTCATATTTTTCTGGCATATTAATTATTGTTGCCTCCTTAATTGCCTTCTCAATTGGGGAAAGAAACCGTGCTAAAAAAGGAAAATAGTACGTGCTTATAATTGCAATCAACTTCAAAGGCTTGAAAATATGTTAATTCAACTTCAGTTTTAAGCTGCAGAGTAGACGACCTTGAATGAAGATGTCAACTACTTGCTGAACACTGATTATATTTTATACTAATTTTTTTTACGTCTAAGTTATTACTGCACTGATGGTATTAACAGTTTTCAGTTATCAGTTATCAGTTATCAGTAAAGAATGAGGTGTTTATCCTTGGGGGAAACACCACACCAATTGGTGGTAGGCGTTGGTGGTGAGCCACTGCGGTCTTGGGGTTTCCCCAAGTAGAGCAAGTGGCGTTCGCGAAGCGTCTCCGAAGGAGATACCCGGAGGGCAACTTTAAATTCCCCACCATACGCGCCCGATAACTGTTCACTGCGGCTGGTACTGGTTTAAATATCTAAAATGCATTTATGGACTTGAAGAGTTTTCATCGTTTGTTGCACTCTTTCATGGCTAAAAATAAATGTCAACACGAGATCTGAGCGAATTGTTACTAAAAAATCCTGTTTTAATTGGTATTTTTACAGGTACAATTGGTGCTTTTATTGGATCTGTGATAACTTTGGTTAACACATTTTTATCTAATATATTTCAAGAACGTAGAGATAAACAACAAATATTGAGAGATAATTTGCTACAATTATATAGAGATTGTATTTCTGTGCTAGCTTGGTTTACCCAATTAGGAAAGTGCCAGACTGTTGTTGTTAGTGAACTTAGAGAAAAGACAGAGGCATTAATAATAAATTTTGACTTTTTGTCTATCTATTATTTAACTGATTCTAATTTTACGGATTTGATTTCTATCAAAGAATCTTTGGTAGATTTAGTAGAAAAATTATGTTGTTGTACTTCGGAAACAGAAAAACTAGCTGTAGCTTTTAGTACATCAGATGTGAAAGAGGTACGAGAAATATCCAGATTATTAACAAATCAACTAATAAAATTAGCATCAAAGGATTCAAGATTAACTTGATAACTTTACTTTCAAGATCCCAAGAATCCCACGCCTTCAAGACGTGGGAGTGTCAATCCCAGTAAAAACTTATCAGCTTCGGTTGGTCAGCGGAACCCCAATCACGACTAGCACTCCACCCAAAACTAAACAAGAAGCAATTTATGACAGATGATATTATTCAACAACAAATTACTTACTATAGTGCCAGAGCCGAGGAATATGATGAATGGTTCTACAGAACTGGACGCTATGATCGTGGGGAGGAAATCAACCAGCGTTGGTTCAATGAAGTTGCTGTGGTCAAAAACGCATTATACCAGATTGGTGCGGTAGAAAATATCTTAGAGTTAGCCTGTGGAACAGGTATTTGGACGCAGGAACTTTTAAATATTGGCAAGCAAATTACAGCGCTTGATGCTTCCCAAGAAGTGATTGAAATTAACCGCAGAAAGTTAGGTTCTCCTAACGTGGAGTACAGACAAGTCGATTTATTCTCATGGGAACCCGACGCTGAATATGATTTAGTATTTTTCTCCTTTTGGTTGTCTCATGTACCACCAACATTAGTTGATTCGTTTTTAGCAAAAGTCTATACATCGGTTCGCGTTGCTGGACAAGTTTTTATCCTTGACTCTCGCTTTGAAGCAACATCAACAGCTAAGAATCATATTCTAGAAAACAACGGCGATATTTACATCACACGAAAGTTAAATAATGAGCAAGAATTTAAGATAGTTAAAATTTTTTATCAGCCGGAAGAACTGCATGACAAGCTAACGCAAGTAGGATTTCATGCTGAGGTGAAAGTGACAGATAACTATTTTATTTATGCAAAAGGTATCAAGTGAAATGCGTTTGAATTGAGAAAGTGATTGAGCCAAGCTAGACAGGATACGCACCCTAAAAGAGTGTCAAAGTTGTTCTTTAGTAACGCTGTTGACAACTTTGAGGAACTCCCGCAACACTGGTATTTCTTCCTCACCTCGCCAGACCACTGCAGTTTCGATTAAAGGTGTTTGTTGTGCAATCGCTCTATAAACGACTCCAGTACGCTGAAGATTTTGCAAAGAGGACGGCACAATTGCAATGCCAATTCCGGCTGAAACGAGTCCAATAATTGTCTGCATTTGGATTGCTTCTTGTCCTACCTTCGGAGTGAAATTGCCTTGCTGACAAAGAGCCATAATCTTGTCATAAAGTCCGACTCCTAAATAACGAGGAAACAAAATAAACTGCTCATTCGCTAAAGATTGGACTGCGATACTTTCTTGTTGCGCTAAGGGATGAGTTTCAGCTAACGCTACAATCAGAGTTTCTTGCTGAATGCACTCCCAATTTAGGGTGTCATCTTCTAAAGGTAGATGCACAAAGCCAACGTGAATCCGGCGATCCCGAAGCGCTTGCTCTTGCTCAGCCGTCGTTAACTCCTGCAACACCAATTCCACCTCTGGAAACTGTTGCCGAAATTCTTGCAGAATACCAGGCAGTAAATTATACGTGACTGGACTGATAAACCCTACCCGCAGTTGTCCGATTTCTCCTCGTCCCGTACGTTGAGTTGCTTGAATTGCTACTTCCAGATGCGCCAAAAGTTGATAAGCTTCTCGTAAAAACACCCGTCCAGCCTCTGTAAGCTGCACCTGTCGCTTAGTTTTGCGGTGAAACAATTCGACTCCTAATTCTGCTTCCAACTGCTGAATTTGTTGACTCAAGGGAGGTTGAGCTATATGCAGTCGCTCAGCAGCTCGACTGAAGTGCAGTTCCTCAGCTACAGCAATAAAGTAGCGCAGGTGTCGCAGTTCCATAATTTTGATATTTTAAAAGTTTCAAATACAAACAAATATATATTGGACATCTGAAAATGGTCTATTTATGATGCTCATACAAGAACAATTCAGGAGTGAAAACGATGCCCGAGAATTACACTCCAGGCTATTCAACCAATGCAACTCAGTTTATGATGCATCGCACAGCACAATTTCATGGAGCGTTTTTCATGCCTTATCTGCGTCCGGGGATGAAATTGCTCGATTGCGGTTGCGGTCCTGGTACGATAACTTTGGGTTTGGCGCAAGCAATCTTTCCTGGTACAGTGACGGGAATTGATCAGGAAGCTTCTCAAATTTGCATTGCCCGCGAAAATGCTGCAAAGCAAGCGATCGATAATATTGATTTCATCGAGGCAAGTGTTTATACCTTACCTTTCCCTGATAATTCGTTTGATGCAGTCTTTTCTCATGCTTTATTCGAGCATCTTCAACAACCTTTACAGGCGCTAGAGGAAGTGTTGCGAGTTCTCAAACCTGGAGGGGAGGTGGGGATTCGCAGTCCAGACTGGGGAGGTTTTTTGATTGCGCCTTCTACGCCGGAATTGGAGCAAGCACTTTCGTATTACAAGTTTCTTCAGCAGCACAATGGCGGTAATGTCTATGTGGGAAGAGAGTTACGTGCTTTGCTACGACAAGCTGGGTTTACTCAAATCAAAGTTTCTGCTTCCTACCAGTGCTATGAGCCGTTAAGTTTGGCTACAGAATATCTGGCATTGCGAATTGAGGGTTCTCAAAAGGTTGAGCAAGCGGTGTCCAAGGGATGGGCTGATGTGCAATCAATTACGATGATGAGTAAAGCTTTGCGGGAATGGAGCCAGCACCCAGATGGATTTTTTGCCCAAACCTGGTGTGAAGTGGTAGGTCAAAAAAGTGGCGTTGCATAAATGCGGGATGAATCAATCAATACTTGTATTTTATTATACTTTAAATTAGGAAGTAATAATCGAATTGAGTATTTAAGCATGTCCACTGACTTGGAGTAGCATAATGTTTTTCGATCTAGTCTTGCTAAGTAATGTCTAAGCCTTATTGCTAGAAGAGGGATTCAGTATTCAGAATTATGACGAAAAAACAGGGTTTCGTGGGGTTGCAACAAGTAAAATCTGGTTTGAAAAGACGTAAAAACGGATTTTTCATTCTCGCGTTTTATTACGGAATCGGTGTTCTAGTCACGTCCCTCTCCCATCAAGTCTATCTAGTGTCCCCTGCATCGTGCAGTATACCCTCCATAGTTGGAATTATTAGTTGCTCTTCTTCTGCTTGAATAGTTTTTATGACTAATTCCCTTATCCAAGCCGAACCGCCTTTAGCCATGACCTTTTTATAGATATCTTTAGGCAGTTTTTCTATTTTCAATGTTGACGAATAAAAACCATCATAAGAAACATCATTTAGATGTGGGTGAACACGCCTTATAAAAGCATACTCGTAAGTGTTTAAAACTTCTTTTTGAAAGTACATCCAGATGATTTTAGCATCTTCTATTTGCCGGAAATAACGAGCTAGATGATGCCCTTTAATTCGGTTTTTTATATTCTGTGCCTGACCAATGTAGTGGATGCTATCACGGTCTGCCACAAAGTATACCCCAGATTCTTCAGGTAATTTATTCTTTTCTGAGTAGGGTAATTGACAAGTTAGAGCAAGGATATCTGCTACAGTCAATGATACGGCAGCGTCCTCAGCCTGTTTAGCATCCTCTAGCATTTGTTTGGGTGTCTTTAATATTGCGTTTAATGCATTACACTTAGATTCTAACAATCCTACGCGACTATCTTTTCAAAGTTTATACCTTATATGACCGTATGTTCCGGGAGGTGAGGGCATTGAGGCTGCTACATTAGAATCACGTCTAAAGTTCTTGAAAGCTGCCCATATACCGCTTTACTGGAAAGACGCACCTGTAGCACCATTTGGATTTAATCGCAAAGCTAAATCACAAGGGAAAATTTATTTTGTCTCAATATTGGCTCGTTTCAATCCAAAGTTTAATACGTTTGGGTTTGAGTCAATGATTGGCGTTCCAAGCGACCAGGCACCGCGAAATTGGTCAAGGGAACTCTTCTGTTTAATAGGTGGAACCGCAGTTAGCTTATGCAACGCCACAACTTGTTCTAAATATCTTTAGCTTATGGAATTGACTAATTAATGAGGGATTTAGATTTTCTGAAGGTTCTGTTGGAACAGTTCTAGAACGTGTTTCCACGCATCAGCAGCCGCTTCCGGGTTGTAGCTGGCGCGGCGATCGCCCCAAGAACCGTGTTCTGCTTCATAGCGAAAGACTTGATGGGGAATCTGATGTTTTTGGAGTTCCGCTTCAACCTGCTCGGTTTGCTCGATGGGGATTCTTGTGTCTTTGGTACTAAAGAAGGCGTAAATCGGACCTTTATAACCTAGAGTGGTGTCTGGTGATGGAACGCAAGCTTCCACGAGCCAGAGCGGCTGACATAGGTACTACTCATCATTACTGTGAACGGTTCGCGTCCCTTACGCTGTGCAGTAGCTTTATAGATCACAACAGCACTGTCTGTCGTCAATTGCAAAATTCGGGGCGCATCGTCGATGCGCCAAAACAAGAATGGTGGTTGCCCCGAATTGACAGCGAGCGTGGTTTCCTTGTTCAATACCCCAAAAGTTCCCACCGTAAGGGCATCGTCAGTGAGGTATCCCCGAATTAAGTCAACGTTCGCAGCAGAGCTAGCTTCCCAAAACTGTTCCTCAAGTGCCATCAAGGTTTCTTTCAAATCCATCTTTGTTTTCTTTCCTTTACCAAGGGAAACATCTTGTAATCAATATATTGAATCACACGCTAGAATGGTTTGTAATGCCCGCAAAACATACTCATTTATTCCGGTCAACGCATGATTTTCATTGACGGCACACTGACCGCAGTCATCGCTGTCTGACTCTGCTAAAAAAGATTTCAAGCTATTTGCAATTAACTTGAGCCACAGCGGATGATTGCGAGCTGGTTCCAAATAATGTGATTTGCATTAAAAAGTCTCTAAATTACTCAATGGCTATTTTCTTTTCAGATTTCTTTGATGTTTCACCGGAGCTAATCGAGAAATATGGAGCTTTCAATATATCGCTAATCAACGATCTACCCTTATTCGTAGATCCATTTTTACTGTTTAACAGTGAAAACGCAACCTATCAACAGCTTCACGAAGATGTCATTCGCTATATGCGCTTTTTAAAGGAAATGTCTTTGTCAGGCGCGATTAATCCACGTTTAGTAGATGCCTGGTTTACGTTCCCTGAAGTTAAGCAAAACTGGCTTGGGTTCAGTGTAAAAGGCAATAAAGGTCATGGACTTGGAAAAGATTTTGCTAAGGCACTGAACAGAAACTTACATTCTGTATTTAGAAATTTTGGCGAAGAGACAATTACGCGCAGTAGCCACTTAGAAAAACTATGTCTTGTTCGTGAAGGTGTGGGGCGTGATAACATCAGCGACTTTACAACAAACCTAATCAAACATTTCCTTGCTACATATACTCAAGATTTTGCATTAAACAATTTATCTAAAAGTCAAATTAAGTCTATAAGAATAAATAAGGTGAAATTTAATTATGATACGCGTACCTGGATCTCTGCGACTTTTCGACTACCCTACATTAATGGTGATTATGTTCTCCTTACTCCCAAAGATCTATTAACGAAAGACGAGTCATGGATTAATAGACCAGAGCTTTTAGAGCGTTTTCAAGAAATTGCTGGTGGATTACCGAACGAAGTCTTGCGTGCTCAAGTCAATGAGTATCTTTTGCGTATTCTTCCTACTGATCCAAAAGCAACAAAAAAGGAGATTCAAACTGCTATCAGCTTAGCAATAGATAGATTTCCAGAGGTTATTGATCATTACGTTAGGATTAAGGAAGACGAGGGTGATGAAGCAACCTCTGTTGCAGAAGAACGTGTTGCAGAGGTGAAAGCCCGTTTCGTTGAACAAATTCATCAACTGGTGAATGAGTACTTAAAGCCAATTGGGTTTTATCAAAGCCTAGGAAACACATATTTGGAGGCGAAAGAACGAGTATTCTTTCTTAAAGATGTTATTGAAAACAAAGGCGGACATCGTTTGTTTTATGTTAAGGGTAAGCCTCTTGAACGAGAAGCAGACCTTCAAATTCTATACCGTTTAACATGGTTCTCTACTCCTTCTGATGTAAGTAGAGAAGTAAATGATGGACGTGGAACCGTCGATTTCAAAGTGTCACATGGAAAGGCAGACAAGACGTTAGTTGAATTCAAGCTTGCTAAGAATTCGCAATTAGAAAAAAATCTTGCAAAGCAATGCGAAATCTATGAGAAATCTAGCGACTCAACACATCCTTCTTTGAAGGTAATATTGTATTTTTCAAAACATGAACTTGCCAAAGTAAACCGAATTTTGGAACGTCTAAACCTTAAAGGTTCGCCCCATATCATACTGATTGATGCTTGTGATGATAATAAGCCTTCTGGCTCTAAGGCTTGAAGGTATTGAAGAACGCATCAGTATGGGAAAGCTTATCAGATAGCTTGTTGGTCAGTCTTACAATATCTACCTTTACAGTCTAAATTCACCCACTTGCCAGTATAACCCCTCTAAAACTAAAGTAAAGTATACTCCTGGAATGCACGTGAGTATTAAAGTACTCAGGGCAGAGGTTTCATTAGCTCTAGCCCTTACTACATTTAGGGCGTTTATTTCTGCCCATCTACTTATAATGCTGGGACAATATCTAAAGTATTTCATTTATTTACCCCAAGCCCTCTACAACAATCATGGAAAAATTTAGACAGGTTGCCATTGTGGGAGGAACCCACGGAAACGAATTCACAGGTGCATATCTCATTAAAAAATTTGATAATTTTCCAGAACTAGTCAAAAGACCTAGCTTTAAAACACTGGTAATGCTTGCTAATCCGCAGGCTTTTCAAGCGAACAGGAGATATCTTGACAAAGACTTAAACCGCTGCTTTTCTATAGAAGACTTGAATAATTCTCTAGGGTCTTCCTATGAAGAAAATAGAGCAAGATTTATTAATCAAATTCTAGGACCAAAAGGCAATCCGCAAGTTGATTTTATCATGGATTTACACAGTTCCACAGCTAACATGGGACTAAGTATCATCCTTTTGGATGACAATCCATTTAATATAAAATTGGCAGCTTATTTGAGTTCAATCCAACCAACAGTGAAAATATATAGTTGGATTGAACCAGAAAAAGAATCATTTTTTTTAAATTCTATATGTGACAAAGGTTTTGGTATTGAAGTTGGTCCCATTCCACAAGGAACTCTCCAAGCAACTCTGTTTCAAAAAACTGAAGAGCTTATTCATGCCATTCTGGATTATTTGGAGAAATATAATCAAGGCGAAATTCCCCAAGTCAGCCATAGTGTAACTATTTATCAGCACTTAAAAGTCGTGGATTATCCTAAGAACGAAGATGGGGAAATTGAAGGCATGATTCATCCTCAGCTTCAAGGTAGAGATTATGAGGAATTGAAACCAGGTGAACCTCTGTTTCTCACTTTTGATGGCAAAACTATTTACTATGAAGAAGAATCATCGGTTTATCCTGTGTTTATTAATGAAGCTGCTTATTATGAAAAGGGAATAGCGATGTGTTTTACAAGGAAAAAGCAGGTATCAGGGTAAAATTGTTAGTCAGTGCTGATGACGAAACGCAATTGCATTGAGATGGAAATCGTTACGAACTTGTGCAATCTTGTACTTAGTGATGTGCGATAAGACTTCAAGCCTTCATATTCAGAGGGAGATAGCCAAATGCTGTGCGTCGATGATTTGCTGACACTGGATGCCTTTCGGCAGCTTCCGCAAGCGCGACTGGCATGGGTATGCGATCGCGTCAAACCTATCCATTTGCTCCAAGGAGAAATACTCTTGCCAGAAGGTGACAAGAGAAGTACAAAAGGCGTCTTTATTTTGGCTAAAGGACGAATGAGCATTACTCGTTTGCAGGATGGAGTTGAAATGCCTATTGGACAGCACGATGCTCCTAATTATTTTGGGGAAGTTCCGGTGTTGACCGAAGAACCAGCGCTGGTGACCATGCGAGCGGTAACCGACTGTCACCTTCACGAAGTTTCTGCTGTTGACTTCCTAACGCTGCTGCACGAGTGTCGCGATTTCGAGCGAGCTGTCTTTCGCATCTTTCAACAACGGTTGCGGGGTCTGGAGTCTTTTATTCGCGTTCGCGAGAAGATGGCTGCACTGGGAACTCTAGCTGCGGGATTAGCGCATGAACTCAACAATCCAGCAGCAGCCCTGGTGCGATCGCTCAATGGGATCATTCCCGCAGTACAGGAACTGGAGCGCATGAACCTGATCTATGGGCAACGCCAAGTATCGCCTGAACATACGCAGCGATGGCTAGCAGTGCGAGATGCTGGGTTTGATGCTATTGCCAATAATCGTATTGACTTGATTAGTTTAAGCGATCGCGAAGAGGAACTGTTGGAATGGCTAGAAAACTACGGAGTTGACCAGGCGTGGAAACTAGCAGCACCTCTAGCAGCCGCAGGGATCGAAATTCAGAGCCTTGAGGAACTAACTCAGCCCTGGAAAAATGACCCCACAGAACTGCGTGATCAAGGACTTCGCTGGCTGGCATTATCCTTTGAGGTCTTGTCTATGATTCGTGGCGGACTACGTGGAGCTGAACGGATTGCTACGCTTGTCAGTGCGATGAAATCCTATACCTATCTAGATCAAGGGGCACAACAAATTGTCAACATCCATGAAGGACTAGAGGACACCTTGCAGTTATTCTGCCATAAGCTGAAATACGGCATTACGGTGCATCGCTCCTACGATCCTTCCCTTCCCAAAATTTTAGCCTACGGCAGCGAACTTAATCAGGTCTGGACTAATCTCATTGACAACGCCATTGACGCAATGAACGGTCAAGGCACCTTGGAAATTACCACATTCTCTAAACCAAATCATGTCCGGGTTGAAATTATCGATTCAGGTTCAGGCATCCCAGCAGATATCCAATCCCGCATCTTTGAGCCATTTTTTACGACCAAACCCGTAGGTAAGGGATCGGGTCTTGGCTTAGAAAGTGTCCGGCGAATTGTGGAAAATCGTCATCGCGGCAGCATTTTAGTTGAGTCTGTCCCCGGAAGAACTTGCTTTACCGTCTGGTTGCCCACCCAATAACAATTCACTCATTCAAAATTCGCTCATTCAAAATTCAAAATTGAAGACAGTTTCAGTCGGGGTTGAAATCTCCGTCTGAAACTGAGATTACCTATAGACAAAGGGGTCTTAAACCCCCTAATTTACGATAACGTTATGAATTTATGAAAAGTTGTACTTAGGGCAGAAGTCCTGAAAGGGTTTTTGCTAAGATAATTTACATTAATTTATATTCTGTTTCATATTGTTTCAGAATGTGCCTACCTTAGTAAAACCCATATGAAGGCTGTTCTCAACTCGCAGACCCCACAAGTCACTCGGTTATTTTCTAACCTTGAACTCTATGGCAGTAAACTCAGTCATCAACCGGGTAGTATTTTAGGAAGTACTGCACTTATTGCTGGAACGACAGTTGGTGCTGGTATCCTCGCATTACCTGCGGTGACTCTGCCATCTGGCGTTGTGCCATCGACAGTTTTACTTATTGCTGTTTGGCTTTATGCTTTAGTCTCTGGTCTTTTGATTGCAGAAGTGACTTTGAACACGATGCGTCTTGTGGGGCGTCCGAGTTTAGGTTTGTTGGCGATGATTGAGAGGACGCTTGGGAAGCTAGGTGCGCGGGTTGCTGGTGGCGCGTATCTGTTCTTGCACTACGCCTTGCTTGTAGCGTATGTTGCCCAAGGTGGAGAGATTTTAGTATCTGCGGTTGAAAAAGTGTTAGGTGTGCAGAATGTTCTGCCTGCTTGGGTAGGGACAACCGCCTTCACTCTCTTATTTGGCAGCATCATGTATCTTGGGCGAGAAAAGTTTGTGGAGAAATTAAACAGCGCGTTTGTGGCAATTGTCCTTGCTTCATTTCTTGGACTGTTGTTGCTGGGAACAACGCACCTTAACACTTCCTCTTTCTCATTTCAAAATTGGAGTGCGCTTCCTCCAGCCGTTTCAGTGATGTTTGTGGCGCTGTTTTACCATAATGTTGTGCCAACGGTTGTGACTCAACTTGAAGGAGATGCCCGCAAAATACGTCAATCCATCTTTATTGGTTCTGCGATTCCCTTGGTCATGTTCTTGGCTTGGAATGCCGTGATTTTGGGAAGCGTCAGTCCCGATATAGTACAAGGTACGTCTGGTGGTGAAACTGTTTTTGACCCACTGCAAATGTTACGTAGTGGTGGCGCGGGAGAATGGTTAGGAGTGTTAGTGTCCATTTTCTCGGAGTTTGCGATCGTCACATCATTCATTGGGTTTGTCTACGGTTTGCTGGATTTCTTCAAAGATATTTCACTTGTTGGACAAGGTGAACCGTCTAAGCGCCTACCGCTTTATTCACTGATTCTTTTTCCGCCTATGAGTCTCGGGGCGCTCAATCCCAACATTTTCGTGGCTGCTTTAGATTATGCTGGAACATTCAGTGTTTCAGTTTTAGGAGGGATTATTCCTGCCTTGATGATTTGGAAGCAACGTAAAGAGCAGGAAGAATCGAATAGCATCAGTCAACCACTTGTTCCTGGCGGTCAGGTGACGCTGATTGTGATGATTGGTGTTGCGTTGGTTTTGATAGGGAAACAAGTTGTGTCAATGTGGAAGCTTTAACCTTGTCACCAAACCAAATGCTATTTTGGCGGCTTGTTGCAATAGACCTCTTGCAAAAATGCTTAGAACTCTTGCATGCAGTCAATTTTTTTGAAGGTATAGTGGTTTTTAGGTAAATGAACCACATTTGTGACCTCTCTCCAAACCTCTCTCCACCTCTCCCTAACCCTCCCCTAACAGGGGAGGGAAGAGGAGCAGCTTTTATTACTGAGAGAGGCTTTGAATCTTTCCCCCTTCCCTTGTAGGGAAGGGGGTTGGGGGGTTAGGTTTCTTGGCGTAGTCTAATTAACTGACTAACACTTAGTCAAGCAATTGACATTCAAATTTCCAGGTGCAAGATATGAGCCTCTAACTAGCGGCGCGGAGTCCGCTAGTGATATATGAAAGAAACACAGAAGAGGAAAATTTGAGAGCTTGGCGTTACAATTAGTAATTA
>Ga0209902_100488_pt1 | contig 41018 bp, 40 predicted proteins | sample FECB27metaG_FD_188304 | JGI IMG/M metagenome (GOLD analysis project Ga0209902, IMG submission 188304) | Cyanobacterial communities from the Joint Genome Institute, California, USA - FECB-27 (SPAdes) (version 2) | ecosystem: Environmental > Aquatic > Thermal springs > Hot (42-90C) > Microbial mats...
GCGATCCGCGCGGCCCGCGCGACGATGCGCGTCGTCCGCCAGAATTTCGTGCTGGCGATCGGCTACAATATCGTCGCCGTGCCGCTCGCCATTGCCGGCCATGTCACCCCGCTGATCGCCGCGATCGCCATGTCGGGATCGTCGATCATCGTGGTCGCCAACGCCCTGCGCCTCAGGAGTGCCGCCCGATGACCGGTCTCGCGATATTGATCCCCATCGCCCTCACCCTTGGCCTGGCCGGCCTCGCCGCCTTTTTCTGGGCGATGCGCGCCGGCCAGTTCGACGATATGGACGGCGCCGCGCTGCGGATCCTGATCGATGAGGATAAATAACGCTCCCTGACGTTCAGCCCAGCATCCGCCGCAGGAACGCCAGCCGGTCGGCATGCGCCTGTTCGGCGACGCGGGTGCCGCGCAACAGATCGAAGCCGTGAAAGGCGCCGGGATAGATATGGAAGTCGCACGCGACACCCGCGCGGATCAGGCGGCGGGCATAGTCGATATCCTCGTCGACGAAGAGGTCGAGCGCGCCGGTCATGAGGAAGGTCGGCGGCAGGCCGGAAAGATCCTCCGCGCGCGCCGGCGCGGCATAGGGCGAGATGTCCGCCCCGCCCGGATCGCGGCCGAGAAATGCCCGCCAGGCAAAGCGGTTGTTATGCTCCGGCCAGACGAATTCGCCGGCAAAGGGATGCGGCGCGCCCGATCCGGTGCGATCGTCGAGCGCGGGATAGGTCAGGCACTGGAAAGCCGGTTGCGGACCGGCTTCGTCGCGCATCAGCAACGCGAGCCCGGCCGCAAGCGTGCCACCCGCGCTTTCGCCGACCAGCCCGATCCGGTCGCGATCGATGCCGAGCGTTTCGGCATTCTCGAAGGTCCAGAGCAGGCCCGCGCGGCAATCCTCGATCTGGCCCGGATGGCTCGTTTCGGGCGCGAGGCGATACTCCACCGAGATCAGTATGCAGCCGAGCGCCGAGACGGTGTCGCGATGGATCGCGTCGAAATCCCGCACCTTCTTGGTGACGAACCCGCCGCCATGGATGTGGAACAGGCAACCGCGCGACGCCTGCGCCGCTGGCCGGTAAATGTGGAGGCTGATATCGGGCGCGCCGTCCGCGCCGGGAATGTCGACCGCCTCGATCAAGACCGAGCTGTCGCCCGAGGACGGGACCGGAATGTCGCGGCCGCGGATCTTCTCGATGCTGTCGACCCTGAAATCCGCGACGGGCCAGGCGTCGAGCAGCGGAAGCAACTCTGGGTCTACCAAGGATCTGTTGGTCAATGCCGGTTCCTTCGATCGATCATGTCCGCACGATAGCGCATTCTTCCGTCCCCGCGGCCTCGCGCGCCGGAAAGCGATAGGGGCCGAGCGCGAGGAGCGCGACCGCGCCGCCGCCGAGCAGCGCGGCCGACAGGCCCAGCGTCGTCGCAACCCCAGCCTCGCGCTCGAGCGATGCGCCATAGAGGATCGACCCCAGCCCGACGCCGACCGAATAGCCCGAGAAGATCACGCCATAGATGGTGCCATAGCTGCGATGCCCGAAATATCGCGCGACGAGAAAGGCGGCGACGTCGATCTCCATGCCCGCGGTCGCGCCGACGATCGCGACCGTGACGATGCCGAACAGCAGTTGCGCGGGCATGGCGGGGACGATCAGCAGCACGGCGGCCGCGGCGAAGATAAAGACCGATGCCACGCCGGGCGCCCAGAAACGGTCGATCAGCCAGGCGCTCGACAATCGTCCCGCCGCCGTCGCCAGCCCCATGACCGAGACGATCGTCAGGAGCGTACCGCCGGAAAAGCCCATCCGCCCGACGATCGTCTCGATATGCGGCAGGACGCCGCCGACCACCATCGCCATGGCGGTGATCCCGGCGACCATCAGCCAGAGATGATATGTGCGCACCGCCTCTCCGAACGCCAGGCCATGCGCCGTCGCGACGGGCCCATCGATCGCCCGGGGCGCGGGATCGCGGCGCGGTGCGAGCAGGAACCAGCCCGCGATCGCGCTGATCAGCGGGAAAACGCCGAGCGCGACGAAGCCGCCCTGCCACCCCCAATGCGCGAAGAGCCAGAAGCCGAGCGGCTTCAGGATGCTCGCCATCAGACCGGATCCGACGAGCGAGATGCCCAGCGCAAGCCCCTTGTGCCGCTCGAAATGCGTGTTGATCGCGCGCGACCAGGTGACCGGGCTGGTGCCCGCGCCGATCAGCGACATCGCCATCCAGATCGCCGCATACAGCCACTTGCTGCCGTCGTTCAGCGCGAATGCCATGATCGCGGGCGAGAGCAACAGCGCGGACAGGGGCGCGATCCTGCGCACGCCGTAACGATCGGACAGTCGCCCCGCGAGCGGCGCGGCGATCAGCGTCGTCATCGTGTAGACGAGCACGCCGCCGAAGATGAAGCCGCTGCTCCAACCGAAATCCTTCTGAAGGCCGGGGCCGAATATCCCGATCGTGTAGAAGACCAGGATGCCCGATGCGAGCGAGTTGCCGAGCACGGCCGCGAGCAGCACGCGCCAATGGCGCTTCATCTCGCTTTCAGATGGGCCGGGGGAAAGGACGTTCATCTCTACCTTCCGCCCGCCACCGGCGCGCCGCGGCGTGCCGGTGGCGGTCTCCGCATCAATATCGGAACGAAATCTCCGCGCCGATCACCCGCCCCTTCTGCAGGGCGGAGAAGCTGGCGCCCGGCCCGCCGAAAATCGCGGCCAGCGGCGAATCGCTGGAGTGCATCGCCTCGTTCAGCAGGTTCTTGCCATAGATGGAGAAGGACAGCCGGCTGCCGGCCGGCGTCCAGCTCAGCGCCGCGTCGAGGATGTCGCCCGCCTGGAGGAAGCCGACATTGTTGTCGGTGATATAGGCGAGATCACGGTGCGCGATACTGACATTGGCGGCGACCCTGCCGAGCTTTCCGCTGACATGATCGTAGCGGATGCCGGCGCCATAGGACCAGGGTGAGAGGCGCGGCAGCTTGAGCGCCTTGTCGACGCCGTTGACGATGCCGTCGCCGCTGATGTCGTACAGGATATTCTTGTACTGCCCGTCGACATAGCCGACGAAGCCGGTCAACGAGAGACCGCCGACGACGCGGACCTGTCCGTCGATCTCGATGCCCTTGATCGTCGCATCCGCGGTGTTCTGGATGATCTGGGTGGTGCCGAGCGGTCCGGGCACGTTGATCTCGCGCTGAAGCCCCGAGACATTGTTGTAGAATGCGGCGGCGTTCACGAAGCTGCGGCTGTTGCCGATCTTCGTGCCGATCTCGAAGCTGTCCTGAACCTCCTGATCGAACGGACCGGGCGGAACCGCGGGATCGGTATTGCGCAGATTATAGCCGCCGCTGCGGAAGCCCCGCGTGTAGAAGCCGTAAAGGTTGATGTCGGAGCGTGCGCGCCATTGCAGGCCGATCTTCGGCGTGAAGCCCTTCCAGCTTTCCTTGTCGGCAAAGGTTTCGCCGCATGTCCGCGCGGCGAGATTGCACCCGCCGGCGATGGTCTGCTGGATCGATACGCGCTTCTTCTCCCAGGACTGGCGCCCGCCGAGATTGAGAGTCAGGCCGTCCGCGAACTCCCAGTCGGCCGAGACGAAGGCGCCGATGCTCGACTGTTCCTGCCGTCCGCCGCCTGCGGCCTTGACCGCGCCGCCCAGCAACTCGCGCGCTTCGATCGAGAAGAGGTTCTGGTCGAAATAGAACAGGCCGGCGACCAGATCGACATTGCCCAGCCGCGCTGCATAGCGCAGCTCGTTGCTGAACTGATGCTGCTTCACATAGCCCTGGATCTGGGCGAGCGACTGCGGCGTCGAATCCACGTCGTTCATCAGTTCCGACCGGAATCTGCGATAGCCAGCCACATTGGTGAGCTTGCCGGGGCCGACCTCCACCGAAGCCTCGCCGAAGAGCTGGCTCCATTTGATCCGGCTGTAACCTCGGTTGTTGATCGACACGCCGAACGTGCCGCGCGGGAACAGCGCGTGGTTCTGCCCCACCGCGCCGTCGCCGTCCTGATCCCCATGTTCGCCGCGCAGAATGATCTCGACGCCGTCGGCGGGCGTGAGCGTGAAGGCGGTGCGCAGCACGAGTTGCTCGCTGCGGCCGAGCGAGCTGCCGTCGAACCGGTTCCGGAACCAGCCATTGTCGTGATTGTAATAGACCGCGATCTTGCCGGCGAGCTTGTCGTCGATCAGCGGCCCGGAGACCGATCCGCTGAGGATGACGTTGGTTCCGGTCTCGACCGCGGCCTTTGCGGTGATGCGCAGATCCTGGCCAGGCGTGACGGTGCGCAGCAGGACGGCGCCGCCGGTGACATTGCGGCCGAACAACAGGCCCTGCGGCCCGCGCAGCACCTCGATCCCGTCGAGATCGAAATTGTCGAGCACGATGCCCGACTGGATACCCATATACACACCGTCGACGAAGACGCCGACCGAAGGCTCGATCGTCGGGATGGTGCTGTTGATCCCCTGTCCGCGGATCGAGAAATTGGCGTAGCCCGGGACCGATCCGATCGCGTCGAGCTGAACGTTCGGCACCTCGTAGCTCAGATTCTGAAGGCTGCGGATGAACTTCTCGTCCAGGCTGCGGCTGTCGAACGCCGAAATCGCGGCCGGGACGTCGCGCAGGCTCTCGCCGCCCGCCTTCTTGGTGGCGGTGACGATGATCTCGTCGCCTTCGGTCGCCGCGGCCGCCTCGTCGGCCGACTGGGCGGCTGCGACCGCCGGAAGGCAGAGCGCCGCGCACAGCGCCAGGGCTGCGGCCTGCCCATGCCAACGCGCGCGCCGCCATGTCCGGTTCGATGTCATCCTCTTCCTCCCCTCAATGTCCTCTCGTCATGATCGCGAGAGTCGCCGTGTCGGCTCTTATCGCCGCCTTAATGCCTCTCCTTGGAATGAAGTCAACACAAAATTATCGGAACGTTCGCTCAAATTATTAAAATTCATGCCGGATCGTTCGACCTAATTATATGTCGGCCACGGCCGATTCCCGGCCGTATCGCGTTGACCGGACGGCCGACGCTCCCTAGGGTTTCGTGCAATTGAAGGACGGGGAGATACCGGAGGGATGGCGGCGACAATGCCCGAACGCGAGCCGCAGGCTGCAAGGGGCGGCAGGTCCGGCGCCGCGCGCGAACGCCTTCTGGACGCGGCGATGCGGCTCGTCGCCGAATCGGGGTTCGACGGCCCTTCGGTGCGCGATATCGCGGCCGCCGCCGACACCAGGCTGGCATCGATCAGCGAATTGTTCGGCGGTCGCGACGGACTGATCCTGGCGATGGTCGAGCGGCGCTCGCTCGCCCTGGCAGAGGAGCGGCTGGCCCGGCTGGGCGCGGCGCGCGCACAGGGGCCGGTCACGCTGGAGGGGGTGGCGGCCGCGTTCATCGAACCGCTTTTCGATCATATGGCCGAGGACGAGGACTGGCGCGTCTATGCACGGGTATCCGCACAGCTCGTCTCGTCGGCGCGCTGGGACGGCCGCATCGGGCCCGTACTCGAAACCGAGGCGGCGGCGTTCATCGACGCGATATCGGCGGCGCAGCCGGGCCTGGACCGGGCCGAGGCCGCCTGGTGCTTCACCTTCCTGATGGGTGCGCTCGCCACCGCGACATCGGGCACCGGCTGGATCGCGCAGCTTTCGGAAGGCGTGGTCGAGGAAAGCGAGTTCGCCACGCTGAAGGCGGCACTCATCGCCTATATTCCCGCCGCGATCCGCAGCGTCGCCGCCCGGATCGACATGGTCCGGGCCGAAAGCCGGCCGATCCCCAAGCCGCGGTCGACCAAGACGCGCGACCGGATCCTGGACGTCGCCGAGCGTCTGTTCGCGACCCATGGTTTCCACGGCATCTCGATGCGCAAGATCGCCGACGCCGCCGACATTTCGGTCGGCCTGTGCCATTATCATTTCAAGACCAAGGAAGGCGTGTTCCTGGCGATGTGCCTTCGCCGCCATCCCGAGATCAACGAGGAACGCTGGCAGATGCTGGAAGAGGCGAAGGCGATGGAGCCTGGCCGCGAACGGCTGGCCGCGGTCGTCGACGCCTATCTCGGCACGCCCGCGCGCCGGCTGGAAAAGGGCGGACGCGGCTGGCGCGACCATCTGCGCGCGATGGCGACGGCGATCACCTCGCACGGCGACTATTGGCTGGAGACGCTGCGCGTCGTGTCCGACGACATCGTCCATGCGATCGTCGAGGAATCGGCAAAGGCCGGTCCCGGCCTGTCGCTGCGCAAGGCCTATATCGCACATCTGTTCGTCAACGGACTGGTCGCGACGGGATATTCCGGCGGCGGGCGCGTCGACCGCCTGTCCGGCGGCGCCGCCAGAAGCAGCGACTATCAGACGATGTACGTGATCGCGCTGCGTTTCCATGTCGGCGGTCTTCTTGGAATGGCCGGCGCGCGCGAGGTCTGACCCCCTACCCTAAAATGACGAAGATTCAGCGCTCTGGTGCAGGATTCGCCGGGTGACACGCCGCGTCCGTTGCATATAAATTGAGCGAACGTTCCGATAATTTGTTGACAGGCCGGCCCCGTTCCGCAATCGAACGGCGGGAACGGTGCGGACAGCGCCGACACGGATGCCGGGGAGGTTGCGACGGAATGGAGCAGGTGGCGAGAGAGCGTTCGATGCGCCTGAGCGACTATTTCCAGCGGGCGCTGGACCGCGGCGCCGACCGCATCGCCTTTTTCGACGAGGGCCGGACGACCAGCTATGGCGAGGTCGACCAGCTGTCTTCGCGCATCGCCGCCGGGCTGCAGGCGCTCGCCATGCCGGGCGATCCGCCGAAGGTCGCGATTCTCGCACCCAACAGCGCGACCGCCTTCATCGCGGTGCTTGCGATCTTCCGCGCCGGCGCGGCATGGATCCCGACGAACGTGCGCAACGCGACCGCGGTCAATGCCGCCTTCCTGGCGGCGGTCGATTGCGACTGCCTGATCTATCACGGCTCGCTGGGCGACGCGGCGGCCGAGATCCTCGCCCTGGCCCCCGGCATCCGTCATGCGGTCTGCCTGGATGGCGCGGCGCTTCCGGGCCATATGACGCTCGATGCGCTGATGGCCCTTTCCTCATCGCCGCCCGCCGAAGCGCCGGACCATCCGGACGCGCTGGTGATGATCTCTCCGACCGGCGGGACGACCGGCATGCCCAAGGCGGTTATGATCACCAACCGGATGTGGGAAACGATCATCGCCGCGACCTGGACATCGATGCCGGCGCGCGGCCATTCCGCCTTTCTGGTGGCGGGGCCGATGACGCACGCGGCCGGCGCCGTTGCGCTGATGATGATGGCGGGCGGGCCGACATTCGTCATCCTGCCGAAGCCCGGTCCGCTGGAGATCATGTCGGCGATCGAGACCCACGCGATCACGCATCTCTATCTGCCCCCGACGATGGTCCATATGATGATGGAGCATCCCGATATCGGCAGGTTCGATTTCGGTTCGCTCCAGAACATGGTGATCTCCGCATCGCCGATCGCCCCCGACAAGCTGCGCCAGGCGGTCGCCGTCTTCGGCGATGCGGTGTGCCAGGCATTCGGCCAGGCTGAAGCGCCGATGTTCCTCACCTTCCTGTCCAACAGCGACTTGCGCGAGGCCGACCCCGATGCGCGCTACGACCGTTATGCGAGTTGCGGCCGCGCGACGCTGGGCGTGCGGGTGGAAATCATGGACGATCAGGGCAACCTGCTCCCCCCCGGCGAAAAGGGCGAGATCGTCGCGCGTGGCAGCCTGGTCTTTCCGGGCTATTACAAGAATCCCGAAGCGACCGCCGAAGTCTCCGCCTTTGGCTGGCATCACACCGGCGATGTCGGGTTCAAGGATGAAGAGGGCTTCGTCTATATCGTCGATCGCAAGAAGGACATGATCGTCACCGGCGGTTTCAACGTGTTCAGCGTCGAGGTGGAGGCCGCGATCCTGTCGCACCCCGCCGTGCGCGAATGCGCGGTGATCGGCGTTCCCGACGCGAAATGGGGCGAGGCGCTGAAGGCCGTTGTCGAGCTGAAGGACGGCGAGGCCGCGAGCGAGGCCGCGATCCGCGATCATGTGCGCGAACATCTCGGCGGCGTGCACACGCCCAAGACCGTCGAGTTCTGGCCCGAACTTCCCCGCAGCCCCAACGGCAAGATCGTGAAGAGCGACGTACGCGCGCATTTCTGGCGCGGGCACGACCGCGCGGTCGGCTGATCCGGCAAGCGATGCACGAGAAGCATGAAGGAGACAGACGATGACTTCCACCGGACGAGAAGCGCTGGTTGCCGGGGTCGGCATGATCCAGTTCAGCAAGCCGGGGCAGAGCGCCCCCTATGACGAGATGGGCGCCGACGCGATCGCGGACGCGCTCGCCGATGCGGGGATCGCTTACGATCTCGTCGAACAGGCCTATGCCGGCTATGTCTTCGGCGACAGCTGTTCGGGGCAGCGCACGGTCTACAGGGCGGGAATGACGGGCATCCCCGTCGTCAACGTCAACAATAATTGCTCGACCGGATCGTCGGCGCTGTTCCTGGCGCGGCAGGCGGTGGAGAGCGGTGCGGTCGAATGCGCGCTCGCGGTCGGGTTCGAACAGATGATCCCGGGCGCCATCGCCGGCATGTTCACCGACAAGGTCAGCCCCTTCGCCGATTTCGACGCGGCCTGCGACGAACTCGTCGATGTCGATCTGCCGCTGGCGCTGCGCTATTTCGGCGGCGCGGGCAAAGCGCATATGGAGCGCTACGGCACGACGCTGGCGGATTTCGCGAAGGTGCGCGCCAAGGCGAGCCGCCATGCCGCGCGGAACCCGCTGTCCGTCTTCCGCAACGTGATGACCGAAGAGGAGGTGCTGGGATCGCAGGTGATCTGGCCCGGCGTGATGACGCGGCCGATGGCCTGCCCGCCCACCTGCGGCGCGGCGGCGGCGATCCTCTGTTCGCCCGACTTCGCGAAGCGCCACGGCCTGTCGCCGAAGGTCCGCGTCGCTGCTCAGGTGATGACGACCGACCGCCCGATCGCGCTGGAATCGCGCGACATGATCGAGCTGGTCGGCCGCGACATGGCGGTCCGCGCATCGCGCGCGATCTATGAAAAAACCGGCGTCGGCCCCGAAGATATTCCGGTGGTCGAGCTGCACGACTGTTTCGCTCACAATGAAGTGATCACTTATGAAGCGCTCGGCCTGTGCCCCGAGGGCGGCGCGCAGAAATTCATCGCCGACGGCGACAACAGCTATGGCGGCCGCGTGGTCACCAATCCGTCGGGCGGGCTGCTCTCGAAGGGCCATCCGCTCGGCGCGACGGGCCTCGCGCAATGCTATGAGCTCACCCACCAGCTTCGCGGCACCGCCGGTGCTCGCCAGGTGGAGGGCGCGCGTTTCGGGCTTCAGCACAATCTGGGGCTTGGCGGCGCCTGCGTCGTGACGCTGTACGAACGCGCCAGCTGATGTCGCCGCGGCTGGCTGGAAAGGTTGCGATCGTCTCAGGCTCCGGCCGGGGCATCGGACGCGCGGTCGCGCTGAAGCTCGCGTCGGAGGGGGCCGCGGTCGTCGTCAACGATCTCGACGCGCCGCCGGCGCTGGAGACGATCGCCGCGATCCAGGCGACCGGCGGACGCGCCGCGCCGTGCATCGGCAATGTCGCGGCCGAGAATTTCGGCGACCGCTTCGTCGCCACCGCGCTCGATACGTTCGGGGGCCTCGACATCATCGTCAACAATGCCGGCTACACGCTCGACGGCATGATCCAGAATCAGAGCGACGAGCAGTTCCAGGCAATGCTCGACATCCATGTCACGGCGCCATTCCGCATTCTGCGGGCGGCGGCCGGGCATTTCCGCGCGGCCGCACGACAGGAGGCCGCCGAAGGCCGCGAGGTGATCCGCAAGGTCGTCAACGTCTCGTCGATGGCGGGCACGTGCGGCAATGCCGGCCAGGTCAATTATTCATCGGCCAAGTCGGCGCTGGTCGGCATGACGAAGACGCTCGCCAAGGAATGGGGGCGTTTCAGGATATGCGTGAACTGCGTCGCCTTCGGCCTGATCGAGACACGGCTGACCCGGGCGAACGACGATCCCGGCGCCCGCATCGCCGTCGGCGACAGGGAAATCCGCGCGGGCGTGCCGACGGCGGCGGTCGACGCGCTGAGGGACGCGGTGCCGATGGGCCGCGCCGGAACGCCGGAAGAAGCGGCGGGCGGGGTGTTCCTGTTCTGCTGTCCGGAGAGCGACTATGTGAGCGGCCAGGTCCTGCATGTCGGCGGCGGGCTCAGCCTTTAGAGCGAACCACAGCCGAATTTCCGGCCAGCGTGGCCAGATAGGGTTTCTCGGCCGACCGCATCGCGACCGCAGCGATCAGCCAGCCCGGAAGGGCGACGGCGCCGATCCCGATCATCAATCCGCGCGGGGTGTCGATCGATTCCGAGATGAACCCGATCACGACGGGCGCCAGTCCCTGCGCCAATGCCGTGATGATCGACGACAGCGCGATGACGCGGCCGCGCAGATAGGCCGGGCTGATATCCTGCAGGATGCCGGGCAGCAGCGACGCCGCGCCCACCGCCGCGAACAGCTCCACGCCCGCAATCGCGAAAACCTGCCAGGGAGCGGTGACGACCGGCAGGAACATCGTCGGTACGATCGCGGCGGCGAACAGGATCTGCGACAGGCGCAGGGGCGCGACCGACCGATCCCAACGCCAGAAACGCAGCGCCAGCGCGGAGCATAGCAATCCCGCCAGGGTCGCAACCGCCAGCACGCCGCCCAGCCGTATCCCGATCGATGCGGGGGTGATGTCGAACAGCCGCGGCAGCGCCGTGGGGATGAACAGGATCGTCGCCCCCAGCGAGACATTATAGGCCGAAACCGAGCCGAAAATGCCCAGCAGCGTCCCCCGGTTGCGACGCGCATAGGCGAGGAACCCGGCCGCGACATGCGTGCGCGCGCCCGGTGCATGGCTCTTGCCCAGCCGCAGCAATGCGACGAGCAGGACGAAGATCGGCCCGGGCAATGCAACGACGATCATCGCAGCCCGCCACGCCTCCATGCCCGACATCGCATCGGGCAGCGTGTCCATGTTGCCGGTCAGCCAGCCGAGCGCCGCGCCGCCCAGCGCCAGGCCGGCGGCGGCGCCGAGCAGCGCCGCCGCGAAGAAGATGAAATTGGCGCGCATGCGGTGGCGGGGCGCGATGATATCCGGGATCGCCGACCAGATGATCGGGACCAGCCCCGCCTCCCCCACCGCGACCAGTGTCGCGCAAACCATCATCTCGGAAAAGCTGGTGGCGAAGCCGCACCCGGCGGTGGCGAGCGACCAGACGACGATGCAACAGCACAGGACGATGCGCCGGTCGAACCGATCGGCCAGCCACGCCACGGGATAACTGGCGAGGCCCGCGAACAGCGCCAGCCCCAGCCCCTGGATCGCGCCGAGCTGGACATCGCTGAGGCCCAGCGACTGCCGCAGCGGTTCGCCCGCCAGCGTGATGATCTGGCGATCGACGAACGAGAAGAGCGAGACGGCGATGAGCACGCCGAGCGCGAACCATGCGGAACGCGCCGGCCCCGCCCCTTCCACGTCGGAAGCCGGCAGGGCATCGGGCACTGCCGCCCCGCCGGCGACGGTCATCTCAGAATCCCGCGCTCAATGTGAGTCCGATTGTGCGAGGCCGGGCGATCACGACATTGGTGCCGGCCAGGGTCAGCGGATTGATGTTCGCGGTATCCGCCAGCAGCAATCCGCGCTTGTTGGTGAGGTTCTGCACATAGGCGGACAGGGCGTAATTGCCCTTGCGCAGCCCGGCGCGCAGATCGAACACGGTATAGGCCGGAAGCACGACCTGTGCCGGGACCGAGGCACTGTAATAGGCATTGCGGCTCGACGCGTAGCGCAGTCCCGCCCCGAACGACGCCATCAGATCGCCGGTCAGCACAAACTCGTAATCGGCACTGAGCGCACCGGACCAGCGCGGGCTGTAGGGTAGCCGATCGCCCGCGACCGCACCGACCGCCGCCATCGCATCGCGGGTATGGGCGTCGTTATAGGCAAGATTGCCCTCCAGCCTCAGCCCATCGGCATTCCAGCGCGCCGATGCCTCCACGCCGCTGCTGCGCGCCTTGCCGCCATTGAGCAGATAGTTGAACCCCGCCAGATTGGCGGTCGTTTGAATATCCTTCCAGTCGATATGATAGACCGACAGGTCGACGCCGAGCCGCCGATCGAGCAACGACGCCTTGATGCCCGCTTCATAGTTCAACAGACTGTCCGAGCCATAGGTCGCGCCGACCAGACCGGCACCGCCGGGCGGCACCAGGTTCGTGCCGCCGGGGCGGAAGCCCTTGGCGACGCGCGCATAGACCACCGTATCCGGCGTGATCTTGAACTGCGGGGATACCGCGAACGTCCATGCATCCTCGCTGGAGGTGCCGGTGAAGGTCGAGCCCGCGAGCGCGCCGTAGAGCGCGCCGGAAATGACCTCGCCGAAACGCTGGTCATTGTGGCTCCAGCGCCCTCCGAACTGCACGTTGAACCGGTTGCTGAAATTGACGGTCACATTGCCGAACGCCGCCACCTCTTCATATCGGCTGTCCAGCGTCGCGGCGAGCAGCGGATTGAGCGGCGCGGGCGCGGGAACGCCGGGCGCCAGGAAGCCGGTCGCGCCCTGCGCATAGGCCGCGCGTTCCCGCGTGTAGAAACCGCCGACGATATATTCGACCGTCTTGCCCGCGGGCGAGGCAAGGCGGATTTCCTGCGTGAACTTGTTCAGTTTGTTCGTGGCCCTGGTGGTCGCCACCGGCAGCCCGAGCAGCGCGCCGAAAGCGCGGCTGAGATCGGAATCGAGCACGCTCTTCTGCTTGCCGAAGCCCGTCGCCGAGGTCAGCGTTCCGAAGCCCGTATCCAGGTTCATCGTCAGCGTGTGGAGATAATAGTCGGTGCGGACCAGCAGATCGCTCGCATCGTTCATCGTGTAGCGGCCGGCCACGGGCGCGAGCGTGAGCAAATTCACCGTCTCGGCGCCCAGGCCATCGGTCTGGCGGCGCTGGTACAGGCTGGAAAGCGATGCGGAGAAGGCATCGGACGGCCGCCATTCCAGCGCGATCCGTCCGCCCTGATTGACCGAACGGTTGATGTCGTCGCGGCCGGTCGAGACATTGTCGATATAACCGGGGTCGCGCGTGTAGAAGCCGCTGGCGCGAACCGCGAGCTGGCCGGCGACGATCGGCACGCTGACCGCGGCGCGCGCCAGATAACCCGTCTCGCCATGCGAAACGCCGGACACGCCGACCTGCGCCGTTCCCGTCGCCTTATCCAGATCGGGCTGAGCCAATATGTAGCGGACCACGCCGCCCAGCGCGTTAGCGCCGTAAAGCGTCCCCTGCGGACCGCGCAGAACCTCCACACGCTCGATATCGAGCAGATCGGGATCGGGGGTCAGCTTGCTGCCCAGCGCGGTCGCGGTGCTGGAATTGGTCGGCGTCTCGTCGAAATAGGTGGCGACCGTCGATGAAAGCTGCGCGCTGCCGGTGGTGATGCCGCGCACGACGAGCTGGGTATAGCCGGGCGTGATCGGCGTCGTCGAAAGGCCGGGAACCTTGGCCTGATAATCCTCGAGCCGCAGCGCGCCGCTGTCGCGCAGGCGCGCGCCATTCAATGCCGTGATCGATGCCGGAACGTCGATCAGCCGCTCGTCCCGCTTGGTGGCGGTGACGACGATTTCGGCATTCTCGTCCTGCGCGGCCACCTCTGGCTGCGATTGCGCCGACGCGCTGGCGGCGAAACCCGCGACCGCGAGCAGGGACGATGCCGAAAGGAACAGGAAACGACGATGCAGCATGAGGAGCCCTCTCTCTTCTTCAAAAAAGAGTATGCTCTCTTTCTTTTATTGCGCAAGTCAAAATTTTTCGGCCGTCGCACGACCCCGTGCGGCGGCGGTTTTCCCTTTGGCAATGAAGCGGATTTCAGCCGGCGGCCGGCTGCTCGGATTGCGGCACGGCGCCGACCGCGAAATCCAGATAGGCGCCGATATCCTGCGGATTGAAGAGCGACTCGTTGGACAGCCGGATCGCCACCGCCGATCCATCGTAGATCAGACTGATGAGGTGCGTCGTGCGAACCGGATCGAAGTGCGGCCGGATCTCGCCCGCGGCGGTGAACTCGGCGATCTGGGCCGAAAGATATTTGACCGCGCGTTCGAACTGACGCACGCGAATCTCCTTCAGCGCCTCGTTCCAGTCGGACATCGCGTTGAATTCGCGCCAGAACGGCTCGGCGGACTGGTCGCTGCGCGCGGCCAGCAGCGCGCGGCGCAGATCCTTCCAGCTCCGTCCCCGCAGCGTATCGTTGCGCTGCGACAGGCGTAGTTCGAGGACCGCCGCCAGCAATGCGTCGCGATTGGGGAAATGCTTGTAGAGCGCCCCCATGCTGAGCCCGGTCTCCTGGCAGATATCGTTCAGATTGGTCGCCGCCACGCCCTTGCGGCGGAAACAGGCCATTGCCGCTTCGCAGAAACGCAGGCGCTGGCTGAGCATATATTCGGGGCTGCGACGCGGCATGATCAGACCTCGTGAAATCTGGGCTTCTCATAACCCAACTCCCACGATATATCAAAGAGAGCGTACTCTTTTTTTAAACGGAGAAAGCAATGGGCAACGCCACTCTCGAGCGGATCGAACGATTCGCGATCAACGCAGCCGGGGTGGACGAGCCCTATTCGATCAGCCTGTTGCGGGCTGAGGGCGCTTTCGCCGACGGCTCCGTCCCCATTGTCTTCGTCACCGACGCCGACACCAATTTCGGCATCGCCGCCGAGATCTTCGGCTATCTTCACGGTCTCGGCGGTGCTTCGCCTGCGGTGATCGTCGGCATCGGCTATGGCGTGTCGCCGGCCGAAATGGCGCAGCGCCGCACTGTGGATCTGAGCCCGCCGGTCACCGCCGAGAATGCGGAGACCATCGGCCAGCTCGCTTCGCTGATCGGCAACGAAAGCGGCGGCGCGACGCGCTTCCTCGATTTCATCCTGGGCGATCTGACCGCGGAGATCGCGCGCCGTTGCCCCGAAGCGTCGACCGAGGGCAACATGCTGCTCGGCCATTCGCTCGGCGGGCTGTTCGTCGGGCACGCCCTGCTCACCCGCCCCCAGGCCTTTTCGCACTTCTTCATGCTGAGCCCGGCCCTGTGGTGGAACGACTTTGCCGAACTGCGGCATGTCGATGCCTTCCGCACGACCGTCGCTGCGATGGAGCAGAAGCCGACGGTGTTCGTCGCCGTCGGCGCGCTGGAACAGGCCGTGCCGGAAAAGCTGCCGCCGCAAATCGCGGCGCTCGGCATGACGCTGGAGGCCATGCAGGAGATGATCCGCAAGACCCGCATGGTGGATGCCGCACGGGAATTCGCCGAGATGCTGCGCGACGCCGGCGTCGAGCGCTGCACCTATCGCGCCTATGACGAGGAAGACCACGGATCGGTGATCCCGGGCGCGATCGGCCGCAGCCTGCTGCTCGCATTGAAGCCCGAGAATTGATCGCATGACCGCGTGGCACAGCTTCGACATTCGCGCCGATGACCGGCCGGCCGCGACCATCCTGCCGCTGGGCGAAGGCGCCGAAATCCCCGAAGCATTGCGGGCGCGCGTGGACATCGCGTGCCGGGCCGCATCGTTCGATCCCAAGCCCGGTCACTGGCTGGACATATTGGGCACGGACGAGGCCGATCGACTGATCCTGATCGGCCTGGCGAAGACCGAGACGGCCGGGCGGTGGCGCAGCGTCGGCGGCCATGTCGTCGAGGCGATGAAGGCGCTCCGGCTGGAAACGGCGCGGCTGCCGCAGGCGGCCGAACTGGCGCTTGCCGATGATTACGCGGAATTGCTGGAGGGGATCTTCCTCCACAGTTTCCGGCTGGAACAGGGCCGCGGCAAGCCCATCCCCGGGCTCCTTTCGGGCACGCTCCTCGTCGCCCCGTCCGACGCGACGCTGCTCGATCGCGCGCGCGCCGCGACCGATCCGATCAATCGCGCGCGCGCATGGGTCGAACAGCCGGCGAACCTGCTCACGCCCGCCGTGTTCGCGGACGAGGCCGAAGCGGCGCTCCGCGCGCATGGCGTGACCGTCCGACAATTGGGGCCGGCCGAACTGATCGACATCGGCGCGGGCGGCATATTGGCGGTCGCGGCGGGCAGCGAGAACGAGCCGCGCCTGGTGATCGCCGAATGGCGCGGCGCGCCGGATCGCGACGGCTGGGATGCGGCGCTGATCGGCAAGGGGCTGACCTTCGACGCGGGCGGCCTCAACCTGAAGCCGCGCCCGGGCATAGCCAAGATGAAGTTCGACATGGCCGGGGCCGCCGCCGCGCTGGGCGCGCTGGAGACGATCGCGTCGCGGCGCGCACCGAAGAACATCATCGCCGTCATCCCGATGTCGGAGAACAACATCGACGGAAAGGCCTTTCGCCCCGGCGATGTGATCAGGTCGCTGTCCGGCCTGACGATCGACGTGCAGGATACCGATGCCGAAGGTCGCATCGTGCTGGCCGACGCGATCACCTATGCGATCCGGCATTACGACCCCGCCTTCATCGTCGATATCGCGACGCTGACCGGATCGATGATGGGCACGCTGCACGAGGAATTTGCCGGCCTGTTCACCGCCGACGATGAGCTCGCGAACCTGCTTCGCGATGCCGGCGAACAGAGCCAGGAGCATCTCTGGCGGATGCCGCTGGTTGCGGCGCAGGATTATCTGGTCGACTCGCCCGTCGCCGACGTCTCCAACCTCGGTGCCCCCGGCTGGTTCGGCGCTGGCGCCGGATCGGCAGTGGCGGGCGCGAAGTTCATCGAGCGTTTCGCGAAGGAACGGCGCTGGGCACATCTCGACATCGCCGGCACCGGCTGGGCGACGCGGCGGACGACACGCAGCGCGCCCGGCGCGACCGGCTTCGGCGTGGCTTTGCTGAACCGCTGGGTCGATCTGATCGCATGATCCGAAACGCTCCGGCATGACGCCGTCGCGTAATCTCGCGCGGGCGCACAATATCGCCGATCTGCGGCGGCTGGCGCGGCGCGCCCTGCCGCTGCCGATCCGCGACTATCTGGACGGCGGCGCCGACGACGAATGGACGCTGGCGCGCAACAGCAGCGCGTTCGACGATTGGATGCTGGCGCAACACACGTTGACCGATGTTTCGCGGATCGACACCGGCGCCGATCTCGTCGGCTATCCGTCTGCATTGCCGCTGATGCTCTCGCCCACCGGCATGTCACAGCTTTTCCATGCGAGCGGCGAGATGTCGGTCGCACGCGCGGCTGCACGCGCGCACATCCCTTATGGCCTGTCGACGATGGCGACCACGTCGATGGAGGCGGTCGCGGGCAGCGGCGCGATGCGCTATTTCCAGCTTTACCTGTTCCGCGATCGCGGCCTGACCAGCGCGCTGCTGGAGCGCGCCGCCGCGCACGGATATGGCGCGCTGTGCCTGACCACCGATACGGCCGTGGCGGGCAATCGCGAACGCGACCTCCGCTCCGGCATGGTAATGCCGCCGCGCTTCGGCCTGGGCAGCCTGACCAGCTTTGCGGCGCATCCGCGCTGGTCGATCGGCGCGCTCCGCAACCGCAGGTTCCGGCTGGCCAATGTTGCCGACCATGTCGGCGATCTCGCCAGCGGCGGCACCAGCGTGATCGATTACGTCAACCGGCAGTTCGATCGCTCGGCGGGCTGGAAGGATCTGGAATGGCTGCGCGGCCGGTGGCCGGGCAAGCTGATCGTGAAAGGCGTCGCGACGCCCGACGATTGCCGGAACGCCGTCTATTGCGGCGCGGATGCCATCATGATCTCCAACCATGGCGGCCGCCAGCTCGACGGCACCGCCGCGCCCGTCGATATGCTGCCCGCCATTCGCGACCGCATCCAGGACGGTGCGCAACTGATCGTCGATGGCGGGATCCGACGCGGCACGCATATCCTCAAGGCGATCGCACTGGGCGCGGACGGCTGCTCGATCGGGCGCCCTTATCTTTACGGCCTGGCCGCCGGCGGCGAAGCCGGCGTGACGCGCGCGCTTTCGATCCTTCGCGCGGAAATCGAGCGGGGCATGGTGCTGATGGGCCGCGTCCGCATCGCCGATATCACCCGCGCGGACATCCAGCATCTGTCCGCCTTCGCGGGACGCTCGTAAAAAGCCGGCAAGTGGGAACCTTGCAGACGACAGCTGTCGTGACAGTCGCAAAAAGATGCGCCAGGTGCGACGCTCAATAGCCAAATTACGCGAGCCGAAAGTAGGCTTCCGACGTCACTCCGTCTCAATTCCGATGTTCAGAGTTGATGCATATCTCAGAAGGTCTTCGCTTGAGGCGCCCTGAGCATCAATGACAACGCTGTCGATATTGTTATAATATCTTTCGGGCTGCGTAATCGTCTCGGAATTCGAATCCATGTTCACCAGCTGCCCGTTGTAATGCAGCGTAAACTTGCCCTGTGCTTCGCCGCTTGCACCGCTGAGAACAAGTTGATGAGCCGTATTGCATGTACGATGGACGTTGAGGATCAGGCGCTGCCCCTCGATGCTGCCGCCTGTCACGTCAATCGCGCAATATGCCGGAATGATAGCGTAGAGATGCAGCGACGTCTGTGCCGCCGAACCAGCGGTTCCGCTCATCAACACCATCGCAGCCAGGATTAATCGTGCTGCCTTCCGCATAGATCACACCCTCTCGATATTCCGAAGGTCCTATACGGGAATGATTAACGCCTATTTAAAGCAGGAAATCTCGCAAATATCGCATGCTCAATTCTCGTCGACGGAAACCGTCAGAATGTCCGAATAACGGCCGGCGAACTTGCCTTTAAGGCTACCGAGCCTGATTTCGAGGGGATAACTCGCTCCGGCGATACTGTGTGGTGGATTGCGTTGGACCGAGAACGAACCGTCAAGCCTTGCCTCTACCCCATCGAAATTGGCGGTGTAGGGGATCGGCGGCAGCGCGCTTGAGCCGTTGAGGCGGAGAACGCCGTTATTCTCTGATCGCACCCGGACGTTGACGGACCCGTTCGACCAGACATTGATAAATGCACGTTGCATCTGATTGGATTGCGCTTCACCGAAATCCAGCATCGCCGAACCTGGGGCCGATCCGATCGACCTGGTGGAAGTTGCTCCCGAAATCGAGACGTCGGCGCGGCCGGGCACTCTAACCCTGAGCGTCGCCTGTCCACCGGACAGATTGATCGGCTGATTGTCGGCATCTTTCCCGCTGACGATAAGGTCGGCGGTATAATCGCCCTTCGGAACGATCTGTTGTGCGAGAATTTGGAAACGGATCGGGACGCTGACCGTCTCTCCGCGCGGCACAGTCGCCGAAAATGGCCCGTATGCATTTGGTTGCTCGCTGATCCCCCGGTTCGCATCGACCCTGTACGAAATCAGGTTTGGCCCGGAACTCAGGGTGAGCGCGGCGTTGACCGGCGCGATGAAAAATCGGGCGACGCATGGATCTGCACCGTCATTTGTGACCCGTACGTCCAGATCCAGAACCGTCATGTTCGGATCGAACGGTTCGTATGTGGTTGCCACCGAAGATATGCTGGCTTGCAGATCGCAGCCTTCGGCCGAAGCGGCAGAGCCTGCGCACAGGCTCACGGAGCTCAACAGGATCCGCATCATACGGCCAGACATCATAGTCACTCCTTGATGCTCAACACACCGAGATCGATCACATCGGACGCATCGGGCGGCACGATTATCCGGGCAACCTCAACGCCGGCGCTGGCGGAAACGAGACGATACCGCCCCGGTGCCAGCCGCTGCGCCACCATACGGCCAGTCGCGTTGGTAAAGACGGGTACGGGCTTGGCCTCGGCGCCGTCGATCGGCTCCAGCGATCCCACAAAATATGCAAGCGGCGTACCTTGCGCGTTGCGCAGCCGCGCGACGACCGTGTTCGAGGCATCGGATCCGATCAGCCAGCGATAGCCGCTGCCGGCCCCCGGCAGCACGTCCAGCCGCCCGGATCCGATGTCATATCCCGACCGAAGCTTGGGAACTTCAACTTCCAGCGTGTTGGGCTGATAGGCGCGCTGCAGCGGGACCAGAGCCGGACCGAGCGCATCGGAGCGCGCCGTTGCGCCCAATGTCGATCGATCTTTGACGATGACGGGCGTGTCCCGCAGCGTTCGGTGAGGCTGGACGATGACGAAGCCGCGATCTGGATCCCGGCCGATCGCCCAGACCCCATCTGCAAATCCGATCCCGGTGGTTATCGCGAATTCCGTTCGCTGCCGGGTCTGGCCGTCCTGCCTGTCGTAATTGTGCCTGACCGCGGCGCGGAAACGATTGGCGAAATGCTCAACCTCGACATTCGCGGCCTGCCCGCGATCGTCACGCGCCAGCGATATCTGGGCGCTGGTTTGGCCGAGCCCTTCATAACCCTGGAGATTATAATCGAGCGCAACTCGATTGTCCCGGGTGTCATAGCTTGCCCTGGCGTTCTGGCGAGGCGCCAGCGGGATGTTCACCGAAACGGTCCCGCGATGTTCCTTGATGCGGGATTCGTCCCGATAAAGATAATTGGCGCTCACGCTGAAACGACCGAATGCGCGGGTCAGTCCCGCCGTCCCGGTGATCAGGTCTGCATAGGACCCTCGCGCCTTGCCGAAGCCGCCGCCAACCGTGGCGTACAATCGACGATCGAAAGAAAATTGATAGCGCCCATTGATGTCATAGCGATATCGATTCCGATAAAGATCCGCTTCCTGCATGGGAGAGAAGCGCGCCGATTGATACTGGAAGTCTATGTCGAGGCGATTGGGCTGACCTGAAAAACCATCATGGACGAGCCGATAGCTGATCAGCGCGGCGAATTGCAGCGGCTCGCGATCGTTGCGGTCGGTTGCAAATTCGAAGCCGAACAGACCCAATTTTGTACCGAAGACCGCCTGCCCGGAAATCAGGGCGTTTCGGCGATCCGCCTGCACGCTTCCGCCAATTGTCACACGATCCGAAAGTCCGACCTGATAGAGCCCGCTGAATGTTGGGGATCCCTGATAGCCGGTGCTGCCGAACAGATCGAACTGCCGCTGCTGGAAGCCGAGCGTCGCGGAGAAAATGGAGATGCCCGGTTCGAGCAGTTCGGTATCCGAAAAAAAGGATAATCCAATGGTTTCATTGCGCCCGGTATCGTCGCGAACCACCAACCTGACATCGTTCAACCCGTCGAGAAACGGAAAATCCCTTAGATTGTAACGACCCGGGCCAAGGGACAATGTGCGATAAATCGCACCATTGACATAGATTTCGACGTTCGAAGGGCGTTCTATCGCAAGGCCGCCGCGACCTGCGGGTCGAAGATTACGATAGGGCTGGATGGTCTGATACAGACGCTCCACGCCGATACCGAACATGCTGACCGGCGTGGAAAACGCGCCGGAGTTGAGCGGGTCGATATCCCCAACGGAATAACGCACGGCGTTATCGGTATCGTCGTGGAACAGCGTCGTGCGGCGTCGGAATGCTTTGCCGCCCTCGCGAAATCCGGCGAGGAAGGTAAGGTACGCACCGTCCTTTCCGCCGATATTCACGAACCCCTGGGTGACGATGTTGAACGGATCCCGCCTGAACTCGTCGAAGGACCGGCGGGATTCGACACGCTGAATGAAACTCGCGCTTACACCAAATGAAAAGTCGCTCGGATCGGTCGCGTTCAGCCTGAAGCGTTCGGCAATGTTCATGACAGAAATGTCGCTGGACAGGCGCGCATCGGTCGGAACGTCGACGCGAAGCTGAAGCGCGCCGAGATCGAATAGGAGTGGAAAGTCCGGAGAGTGGAGTTCCGTAATCGGAACGAGTTTGCGACCGCCCGCGCGGGCACGTAGCGTCTCTAGCAAGGACGGCGTGACGATTGTCGAAAGCCGGGCGAGCAACTGGTCCATATCCACAGCGGCCACGCCGTTGAGCGCAGTTTCGACTGGAACTTCGCCGGCGGAGCTTCCGTTCAGGATGAAGCTCACATCGAGTCTGACCGTTCGTTCCGCCTTTCGGGTCTCGGAAGGCGGGGTCGGCGGCGGTGCATTCGCCTGGCCAGCGACGGCGCTCAGCGAACCTGCAACGAGAAGGGACATGGACATGGCGCCCGGCCTTCCCTTTTATCGTTCAGGCGATAGCTGGAACGCCGCGCTGGAGCCTTCGCGCTTGAACTGTTCGCTGATCGGAAGCTGAACGATCCTGATTTTGCCGGGCTCGATCAGGGAGTTGTCGATCGCGTTGCGTAGCGACTCTCCTTCGAGAACCTCCTGCTTGCCGTCTCCTCCTGTCAGGGTCCAGGCGCCGTCGCGCAACCTCGCATAGCGATCGCCGCTGTTGATGACTTCGACCTCGATCTTCTTGGCGTCCGATGCCGGCTTTACCGATCGTATCTCGATATTCGCGGACGAACGGACGGGAGACACGGCAGCCAGCGTTCCAACGTTATAGACGATCTGGATGCCGGAACTCGCGCCACCGGTCGCGCTGACCGGCAACTGGGCAATCGTTATGAGATAAAGCCGGGATCCCTTGATTGCCGGATCACCGACATATTCTACACGAAACGTCTGAAATCCGTTGGCGGGCAGAATACCCTGCGGTGGAAAGATCAGGAAATCATCGTCGGCGGGCGATCGCTTGTCGGTGCCGTCGGGCTCGATCTCGCGCCGTTCGACGCGCACCTCGACAGCGGTGGGAGTAGCGGAGGTGTTTTCGACCCTCAGATCCTGTCGTGCCTTGCTGCCGGAAGGCTGCAAATCATAGGACATGGGATTGACCCGGACGCCGGCATTCGCCGTCCCGACACTGGCTGCCAACCCCAGCATTGCCAGGCTGACGAAAGGCCTGAGCGAATTCAACATTTTAGCTTCCCCCCGGATGGCGGCATGGCCGCCCCGCCTCAATTCGGCGAAATCTCTATGCTCACCGTGTCGCGATATTCGCCTGCCAGCAATTCCAGCGTAGGCGTAGGCACTTCGATCTTGACCTGTTCGGAACTGCCCGTCGTCAGCACGGCAGACGCCGGGATATCGCTCACCACAGGCGATGTCAGGCGCGTGCGCGGCAACTCAAGAGCGCCGGTCCCAGTCTGGGATATGAAATAAGCGATGTCCTGCGCGCCCCTGCGCAGCGAACCGTTGTTCGCGGAGGTGATCCTCCTAGTGAATCCGCCGATCGCGTTGCAGGTATAGGTGATAGTTCCCACGGACTGTTCGCCAGACCGCTGCGGATCGATCCCGATCTCAGCGCTGTCGGTGTCCACGGTACATATCGGTGGGATTTGCGCCATGATCGTGGTTGTATCGTCACGCCTGCCTTCGCCTCCCTGATCGGCAAGCGAGCCGACGGCATCACTGGACACGACTTGAAGCAGGAGCAGCAGAAACATGGACATTGTCCAATCGCGAATGAGGGAGCGGCCGACGGCCGCTCCCTCTGTTCGGTTCAGTTTGCGACGATCGAAAAGGTGATCGTGTCGGAATAGGCGTCGGCATAAGCCGGCCCGTTCGTCGCACCCGTCTGGATCTGCATCGGGAGCACGAAGCCATCGACCGCTTCCTGACGAGCCGTACCGTTGAAGGCCTTCGGCAGCGAAAGCGACTGCGGGCCGTCGCCATCCGTGACGCCCGTGATGGTGAAGGTGTACGGAATGGTCGTCGCGTTGTTCGAATCCGCGCCCTTGAGAACGCCGTTGTTCAGCGAAGTCAGCGTGGCCGTGAAGCCATCAGGATCGTTGCACTGAGCGCCGACATTACCGAGCGAGGTGACGGTGTTGGGAGCCAGCGTCAGATTATCGGCCGGCCCGCTGATCGTGCAGATCGCAGCGATCGTTGCGCCGATTTCAGCGGAATCGGTATTGGACGAGCCGAACTGCGCCATCGCGGGCGTCGTGACGAGAGCGGCCGAAGCGACCGCCAGCATAAGAATCTTCTTCATGATTTCTTCCCCATCCATGGTTTTACGACGTTCCGCCGAGATCCGTCTCCAATGAGATCCCACCGGTACGCACCCGGTATATGATGAGCCGAAATCATTCCGACTCGCGTCTATACCAAAAGGTGAATAAGAGGTTAAAGCCAAAGGCATAGGCAGTGGCATCCCCAATATTGGTGATGTCGCGGATTCAGTCGAACGGGGATCGAGTTCCAAATTTGTCTTTCTGAGGCGTACGGCGGCCGCCGGTGGTTAAATGCTGCGCTGCAGCATTTAAAATAAATAAGGATATAAGGCCGCCTTGTCTGAAAATGGCACGCCATATTCTGAAGAATTACTCTTTGACGAATGTGGGGATGAGGATGAGAGAGAGGTTTTTCATCGCGCTTAGCGGGTTGATCGGGATTCCGATCGAGCGTGATCCGGACGGCGGCCGTGCCACTTTCGGCTGCCGGTCCGCTCCGACCTTCGACACAGGCCAAGTCAGATGGCCGCATTGAGCGGCACGCCCTTCGCCGCGTCCCTCGGCGAAGTTGAAGGCCTTGTGGGGACGTCGACAGAGGCATTGCTCCTCGCATGGATCGATGCCGATGTGCAGCCGCGACTGATCTGCGATCCGGCGCTCACGTTGATCTGGTCCAACGTCGCTGCCGCGAACGCCTTGGCCACGGGCCCAGTCCTGCAACTCAAGCAAGGCGTACTTGCGATGAGCGATCGCGCAGATCAGGCGTTGCTCGGGAGCTTCGTGGCGGAGAGCAACGATGTGCTCACCACATGTGCGTTTTCCAGCGGCACTGGCGGATATCTGTTGTTGCGCGCCCGGCGGATTGCCAGGACCAGCGGTCTTGAACGCATCGGCATCAGCTTCGTGCAGTGCACGCGCAATTTCAGCGTACGTTATGCCGATATAGAGCACGTCTTCAAACTCACTCCGGCCGAGTATCGCGTGCTGATGAAAATGACGGACGGGCTGACGGCCGACGCGATTGCACGATCGTCGAAACTCTCCGTGGAGACTGTACGATCGCATATCCGCCAGCTCTACATCAAGATCGACGTGGTCTCACGCGAAGCCTTGTTCGAAAAGATCGGCGCTTTCAGGCTTTGAGACTATGGCCGGACGGGAGGAAAAGGCTCGCAGTTTTGGAGACGCGAAACCGATGCCGGACCCGTCCGGCGCGAAATGGGGAAGAAACCCGTTTTCGCGGTATCAAGATAATCGTCATCGGTATCCGGCGGCAACAATGAACCTGCCTCCCGGACTCGGTTGAGCGACATCCTGCTGCGGCCTGTCGCAGATCTACTTCCGATATCTTCAAAAAAAAGGCCGGCCTGAAAGGCCGGCCAGTGGAGGGCCCGGTTGAGGCGGGTCAGAGGCGAAAGCCGACCCCCACCCCGAATACGATAGGATTGAGATCGACCTTCACCTTCTGCGTTCCGGCCGCGGTGGTGCGCAGCGTCGCGACGGTCGAGATGTCGAGATATTTGGCGTCGAGATTCAGGAAGAGCTGCTTGTTCAGATCGATGTCGACACCAGCCTGAAGCGCATAGCCCAGGCTGTCGGACATCGAGACCTTCGTCTTGCCGACGGCCGCCTCCAGCCCCTTCGACGCGTTTTCGGCGTAGAACAGCGTGTAGTTGACGCCCGCGCCGACATAGGGGCGCACGGGTCCGTCGACGACGGGGTGATATTGCACGGTCAGCGTCGGCGGCAGCACCCAGGTGGAGGCGAGCTTGCCGATCCCGCCGGTCGTGCCCGTCCGCCCCGATGCACTGTGCTTCGTGCTCGATGCGATCAACTCGACGCCGATATGGTCGGTGACCATGTACGTCACGTCCACTTCAGGCATGGCGCTGTTGTCCACGCTCACCTTCTCGCCCGGAAAGGCGGGCAGCACGCTGCCGGAGCTCTCGTTCGGTGCGACCAGGATGCCGCGCAGCCGCAAATAGGTGTCTCCCTTCTCCGCCATGGCGGGATGGGCGATCATGCCGGCTGCGAGCAGCGGCAACGCGATCAGTTTCTTCATGACACCTGGTCCTTCCTTGCTTCGATGCGCAGGGAATTGAGCCGGAATCGGCGGGCGCTCCTTGATCCATGCCAAGAAGCTTTTTGACCTGGATCAAGGAACGCGCGCGCGTGCGCGATAGGGTTCCGGGCATGTGGACCTATCACCCCGACCTACTCGCAACGCCGGTGCCGCGCTACACCAGCTATCCCACCGCCGCGGAATTCCATGACGGGCCGGGATCGGCGGACATGGCGCAGGCGCTGGACGCGGTGGACGCCGGAACCCCGGTCTCGCTCTATGTCCACATCCCCTTCTGCCGTGAGATCTGCTGGTATTGCGGCTGCAACACCGGCGCGGCTAATCGCGAAGGCCGGCTGACCGCCTATCTCGAGGCGCTGCATGCCGAGGTCGCGCTGGTCGGCGAGCGATTGGGTGGACGCGGCCGGCTGCAACGCATCTCGTTCGGCGGCGGCAGCCCCAATGCGATCGCGCCCGCCGCCTTCATTGCGCTGTGCGAGGCGCTGCGCGACGCGTTCGGCGATGCGCGGGACGGGCTGTCGGTGGAGATCGACCCGCGCGGCTTCAGCCATGAATGGGCGGGCACGCTCGGCGCGATGGGCGCGCGGCGCGTCAGCCTGGGCGTGCAGACGCTTGCCGAGCCGGTGCAGCGCGCGATCGGGCGGATGCAGCCCGAGCGGACGATCGTTCAGGCGATGGACTGGCTGCGCGCGGCCGGCATCGGATCGGTCAATTTCGACCTGATGTACGGCCTTCCCGGCCAGGGACTGGACGATCTAGGCGACACGCTCGATCGCGCGGTCGCGATGGCGCCCGACCGCATCGCACTGTTCGGCTATGCGCATGTGCCGCATCTGATTGCCCGCCAGCGCCGGATCGACGACACCGCCCTGCCCGACGCCGCCGCGCGCTTTCGCCAGGCACAGACCGGCCATGACCGGCTGGTCGCGCACGGCTATCTGCCGATCGGCTTCGACCATTTCGCGCTGCCCGGCGATCCGATCGCGCAGGCCGCGCGCGCCGGCACGCTTGCCCGGAATTTTCAGGGCTTCACCGACGATCCGAGCGCGATCGTCATCGGGCTGGGCGCCAGTTCGATCAGCGCCTTTCCCGACCGGCTGCTCCAGAACGAGAAGAATGCCGGCCGCTATCGCATGCTGGTCGGCGCCGGCCGCCTGCCCGCATCGCGCGGCGTGTTCCGCGACGCGGAGGACCGGCTGCGCGGGCGGATCATCGAAACGCTGCTCTGCACCGGAACGGCGGACACCGCCGGCCTTCCCGACCGCGCCGCGATCGCCCGCCGCATCGCGCCCTTCGTCGATCGCGGTCTGGCCGCATGGCAGGGCACGACCTTGCGCCTGGCGGACGACGCCACCCCCTATGCCCGCGCGATCGCCGCCATGTTCGACGGATATCGCCAGCCAGATGCGCGCCGCTTCAGCAATGCTATCTAGGATCGCCGCCTTCGCCAGCCTGGCAATGCTCGCCACGCCCGTCGCCGCATTGCCGACGGAGGTGACGATGGTCCGCATCTGCACCGGCACGGGCATCCGCATGATGGCGATGCCGATGGACGACGGGGATCCCGCGCCGAAGGATTGCGCCAAGGCGTGTCATGCGATGTGCGAAAGCCGGAAGAAGCCGGGCAAACGGGTGCGGGTCGGCTGAGGCTAGAGCAGGCTTCCGCTGACGCCCCGGTGGTCGCCGCACCTGCGCAGCTTTGGCTTGCCGCGATTCTGCCGTTGGTTCAACCTCCGCGAATGACGGAATCAGGCTATAAGCGCGTGCGAGCGGGTGCGATTGCTTCCGGGGTCTTCGTCGCGGCCAGCACCTTCATGTTGCTGTATCTGCCCGCCATGTTCTTCATCGTCGCGTCGGAGGGCGGACCAAGAAACCTTGAGCGCGAAAACCTTTTACTCCTCGTTTCCCTTGGTGTGAGCGTTCTGGTCGCGTCAAGGCTCGGCTGGAGGACGAAAAGGTATTTCGACCGACGGGCAGGACGAAGCTGAGGCGTGGCCGTTCCTGATATTCCCCCTGCTGATACTCGCCGGCTGGGCCGGCTCGGCGATTACGGGCTGATGGACTATCGTCACGCCCTTATCCTGGCCACGCTTGTGCTAATCGCCGTCTGCTCCGCGAAGGGATCCGATGCGAGGGCACAGGACGCCAATCTTTACCTCTGGCTGAGGGGCCCCGATGACTATGTTCCGGAAAGCATCAATCCGGGCAGACGTGCAGGCGCATCCGCCGTCCGTCTGGGCGAAGCGCTCAAAGCCTGTGGCGTCAAAAGTTTCACGATCGCAGATTTCGGCCTGGGCGGCAAAGAAGTCTGGTTGCCGTCATCCGGCAATGACGCGGCCATCGTCGGCTGCGTAAAAAAGCGCGTCGACTTTGGTTTCGATGCCAATCGGGCGTTACCAGCGGACTGGCGGGCGGGTAAGCGTGGACAAAAGGTAGCTCCGGCCGAAAGCAGCTAGCCGGCGCGCCGACCTGCGGGGCTCGATAGGTCTGGACTCGTTGACAGCCGCAGCCTCACGTCGGAGAAACTGACAGCGATCTGATTATCGCGCCGCATCGAAGACGGCGTGTCGCCGGATGCGGGGGGATTGAATATGGCGGAGGTCCGGGATTTCTCGGCGATTTTATATGGGCCCGAATACAGGGCCAGCATCGGCCTGAACACACCGACAATCCTCACCTATTCGTTTCCCGATATCCTCCCGGATTATTTCTTTCTCACCCAGGAACAGGAAGCCTCGTTCATCGCGCCCAGCGATGAGTTCAAAAACCACGTCCGCGCGTGCATCGAACTGTTTGCCTCGGCCTCAGGGTTGACCTTTTTCGAGGTACCAGCAGGCAAGGGCGACATCAATTTCGTCACCCTAGATCTCAGCCTGTTCCACATCCCCGGCTTGGCCGGTCTGGGCTATGTCCCTTATGACGGGTGGACGGAGGGAACCGGGTCGGACGTCCTGATCGACTATGGCGCCGTCGCGATGGACGACGTGATCCTCCATGAAATCGGGCATGCGCTCGGCCTGAAACACGCGGCGGAGGGCCAGACTACGCTGGCGGCGGACCTCCTCGACGACCAGCTGACACTGATGCACGGCTCCGTACCCGGCCCCGTCGGCGGCTTCGGATTGGGAAGCTTGGACATCCAGGCGATGCAGTATCTGTACGGTGCGCCCGACAAGGACGGCACCCAGTTCGCATCCTGGTCCTGGGATGCCGCCACATATACCCTCACACAGGTTTCGCTTCCCGCGGGCGGACGAATGCGAGGCACGAACGTCAACGATATCATTACCGGCAGTGCCTTCGCCGACTCGATCCTCGCCTTTGGTGGAAATGACTCGATCATCGCGGGTACCGGAAACGATACGATTCTCGCGGGCGAAGGAAATGACACGATCATCGCCGGAAGCGGTGGCGACCTGATCTACGTCACCGGAGGGCGGAACGTCATCGAGGCAGGCGATGGCTATGATTACATCATGTTCACGCCCCGAACCGCTGCACAACTGCTTGCGGAACCAAGCGTGATCGACGGAGGCGCCGATGGCGGCTCTCTCTCGGTGCAATTTGTCGGCGACGCTCCGCTGAACGTTCAAGCGCTTGTCGATGCAGGCTGGAAATTCCTAAACCTGTCCCTCGTTTCGTTCAGTTTTACCGGGAATGGCGACAGCGTGATCGTCGGGTCAGCGATGGACGAGACGCTTTACGGAGGCTTCGGGAACAATTCGATCAGCGGGGGCGGCGGCAACGACGAACTGACCGGAACGACGGGCAACGACACGCTAGACGGCGGCCCAGGGGACGATCTCCTTCGCGGCGGCGGTGGGGCGGACATTCTCCTCGGCGGCTCGGGAAACGATCATTTTGCCCTGACTATCGATGCGGACGCACCGTTCGACGCCGGAAACCTTATCGACGGCGGCGATGGGGTGGATGCACTGCAACTCATCATCGGCTCCGGATCCACCTTCGCGTTTTCCAGCCTGCAATCGTCGATTCAGAATATCGAGGACGTATCGATTTTCTTCGATCCATCCGTCACCACCTCGACGACCGGAGGGGGAGGCCGCGACAGGATCTACGCCGGTTCGTCCTCCGCCACCGACGGCGACGTGGTGACGATCCGGGGAATGGGAGGCAATGATATCCTGAACGGAAACCTGTGGCGCGACAGCCTGGATGGGGGGGACGGTAACGACGAGCTCTATGGTAATTCGGGCGATGATACGCTTTTCGGCGGTGCCGGAAACGACACCGTGTTCGGCGCCGATGGCGCGGACGTCTTCAGGTTCGCCGCAGCCGGCTCAGGCGACGATTGGCTTCATGATTTCGAGGTGAGCATGGACAGGTTCGACCTGAGTGGAGCGAGATTCACTGCCGCCTTAGAACATGGTTCCTATACCAGGCTGACATACTCCGGTGGAACGATCGAAGTCCAGGAGCGTGGGCTCACCTTGTCGCAGTGGAACGACCTGATCGACGGAGCGTCGGTCATGCCGCCGGAATCGACGGGCGCGAATAATCGGATGATCATTCAGGCGGGCCAGTCAGCAGGTCTGATAATCGGCGCTTACGACGTTTTCGGCACCAATGCGGGACGCGAGAGCCTAACGATCCATGCCAACACCACCGCGATATTACAGGGCGATTTCACCCGCGGCGGCGACACGATATCGCTAACCGGACCGGCAGGCGATTTCACTGGCCAGATATCCGGCTCCAGCCTGATATTGAGGAACACGGTGGAGGGCATCGAGGCCAGGATCCCGATCGGCACCGTCGGCATCACGCTGCAGTTCGAGGATGGATCAGGTCACTTGGTCGACACCCGCGTGATGAAGTTCAACGGAACGGCCGTGGTGATCGGCGATCAGGTTTTCAGCGGCTCCGTCTCCGACTTGTCGGACTATGTTCCGCCGCCTGCGCTCGCCCCTGCTATCACCCAGCACGACATCGCCTTCGCCTGATCGCCGACCGACGTCGTCCAAGGGCATCCACAACCTCCGGACAGACCAACCCGCCTCGCCCTACTCCGCCTCCACGTCCCCCGCCGCGAATGCGATGCGCAGCGCTTCGGACAGGCTTTTCACCTCCAGCTTCGCCATCACGTTCGCGCGGTGGATCTCCACTGTGCGGGGGCTGATGCCGAGATCATAGGCGATCGTCTTGTTGGGCAGTCCCTCGACCAGCCCGTTCAGCACATCGCGTTCGCGCGGGGTCAGGATCTTCAGCCGTACCGCCGCCTCCTCCGCGCGTGCCGCGCGGCGATCCGACCGTTCCAGCCGCTGCCAGGCTTGTTCCAGTGCGGACATCAGCACCGATTTCTCGAACGGCTTCTCGATGAAATCGACCGCGCCGGCCTTCATCGCGCGCACGGCCAGCGTGATGTCGCCATGGCCGGTCATGATCACCACCGGCATCGCGATGCCGCGATCGTTCAGCGCCTGCTGAACCTCCATGCCGTCCATGCCGGGCATGCGGATGTCGAGCAGGATGCAGCCCGGCTCCAGGTCGCGCACCGCCTTCAGCAGTTCGTCGCCCGAAGCGAACGCCTCCACCTTGTGGCCGGACGTGCGGAGCATGAAGCCGGCCGAGCGGCGGATCGCCTCCTCATCGTCGACCAGATAGACGATCTTCTCAGTCATTCTCGTCCTCCGCGGCGGTGGCCGCGATCAGCGTGAAATGGAATGCAGTGCCGCCGATCGGCGACGGTTCGGCCCAGATCCGTCCGCCCTGCGCCTCGATGATCGTGCGGCAGATCGAAAGGCCCAGGCCCATGCCGCCATCCTTGGTGCTCAGGAACGGTTCGAACAGGCGGTCGCCAATCTCGGGCGCAAGCCCGCCGCCGCTGTCCGCCACCGTCATGTGCACCATCGAATCGCCCCTGGCTTGCGACCGGATCTCGAGCCGCCGCACCGGCGCGTCGTGCATCGCCTCGATCGCATTGCGGATCAGGTTGAGCAGCACCTGCTGCACCTGGATCCGATCGACCAGCACCAGATCGGCGCGTGGATCGAGCATCACGCGCACTTCGATGCCCTGTTCGCCCGCGCCCACCAGCGCGAGTGCATTGGCCTCCGTCACCAGCTTGCGCAGGCTCTCGATCCGCTTTTCCGCCTCTCCGCGCGCGATGAACTCGCGCAGGCGCCGAACGATCTGCCCGGCGCGCACCGATTGCTGCGCCGCCTCGTCCAGCGCTTCGCGGATCATCGCGATCGTTTCCGGATCGGTCGATCCGACCAGATCGCGCGCGCCCTCCATATAATTGGCGATCGCGGTCAGCGGCTGGTTCAGCTCGTGCGCCAGCGCCGCCGCCAGCGTGCCCATCGCGCTGACGCGTGAGACATGGCTCAATTCGCCCTGAAGATCCTGCAGCCGCCTTTCGGTCTTTTGCCGTTCGGTCAGGTCGCGGATGAAGCCGGTGAAGATCTGCCCGTCGGGTGATCGCGCCTCGCCGATCGACAGTTCGATCGGAAAGGTCGATCCGTCGCGGCGGCGCGCGGTGGTCACGCGGCCGATGCCGATGATGCGCCGCTCTCCGGTATCGTGATAGCGATCGAGATAGCCGTCATGTTTCTCGCGATCGGGCGACGGCATCAGGATGCTCACATTCTCTCCGGCGATCTCGGCCTCGGCATAACCGAACATCGCCTCTGCCGCGCTGCTGAACGAGAGGATGAGGCCGCGACTGTCGATCACGACCATCGCGTCGGGCACTGTCGAAAGAATGGAGCGCAGATGCGCTTCGCTGATCGTCCTGCCCATCGTCACATCGCTCTTTTATCCGGGAACGCCGCCGGCTCAATGGGTGAAGCACGATCGGGCACGCCGCCGATCTCCGCCCATCCTGATCAAAGCACCGGATGCGCGCGCGCCGATATCCGTATCTATCCCTATTTCGCGCGCGCGTTCGACACGCCAGCTTTCGAGGCATGAGCTGGAAGACCGTGCGCCTGGAACTCGCCAAGACCCGCGACCATCCCAATGGATCGCCGGTGCGCGCGTATCTGCTGCGCCTGCCGCTCGATCCGCACGGCACGATCGACGTGTCCGAATATGACGAGAGCCCGCGCCAGGCGACGGTTCGGCGCTACTGGCCGAACGAACCCGACCGGATGGGCGCGATCGAGCGCGACACGGGCGGCTGGAACTTCGTGTTCGGCGGGGAGGAACATGGCGCCGACGCGACCTTTCGGCTGGACGGCGCGCCGATCCTGCTGGGCCGGCACGTGCACGTCATCGCCCCCGACAGTCAGAGCCTGCCGTTCAAGGTGCTGCGCTGCGAATAGGGCGAACGGCGTCCGCCCGCCCGCTCACCTGATATTCAGGGGCTCAGGGGCTCTTTGGCTTGTCCTTGCGCAGCGCGAAATACAGGCCGACACCCACGCCGATCGCGATCAGGATCGGCGTCGGCGTGTCGAGGCCGAGTGCCTTGCCGGGCCTTTGCAGATCGGCGCCGGTCCGCGCCTTTGCGCCGACTGCCGCCGACACCGACAGTTTCGAGGCGGGGGACGCAGTCTGCGCCATTGCCGAGGTGGCCAGGCACAGGCTGATAACGGTTGCGGTCAAAGTCCTGACGATACGCATACACACTCCTGACGAATCACGCCTCTTTAGCGCGACACGCGGCCCGCGACGATAGCTATCCGAAACGCTGCGCGGGCGGCACTTGCGGGTGGCCCGATCCGATCCGATCATTTCCCGAACCCCCGCCGCATTTCCATGCTAGGTACAGGCATGGGTCAAATGCGCAGCCTTGCCGGCACCGTCGATGTCGACGGATCGAAATATGAGTGGGAACTCCAGCGGGAACCGCAGTGGAACGATGCCGATGGCTGGAAAGGCATGACCATCGCGTTGCGGGAACAGGACATGCAGCGCGGGGCGCTGCTGGAATTCCCGCCGCCCAAGCGATTGTTGAAGGGATTGCCGCGCGGTCGGCTCCAGATCAACGACGCCATCGTCTCCCGGGGCATTCGCGCGGCGCTGCTGGCGGGATGGGACCCCGCGTCGCGCGGCAAGCCAATGGTGTTCACGGTCGACGCCGACGGCAACTGACGCACGAGAACGAGGGTCGATCGGAATACCGACGCGGCTCTTGTCGAATCCGGCCGGTGCCGTAGGATGATCCCGCGGAAATCGGGCGGGCTGAACCTATGCCGAGATTGACCATGACGCTGCTGCTGGCCGTCTTGCCGCTTCCGGCGTTCGCCACGGAGCCGGTGACCAGCGAGCAGGCGCTGGAGAATTATCGCCTGATGACCGTCGAGCCGCCGCGCTGCGCCGAGGGCGGCGATCCCGACGATATCAACGTCTGCGGCCGCCGCGCCCCGCGCAATGCATATCGGCTGCCGCTTCCGGTGGAACCGACGGCCGGCAAGCGCATCCAGGGCGAAGCGGTTTCCGCGGTGGCGGCGGCCGAAGTCCGCGACAAATGCTCCGCCGTTGGCCGCGCCCAGAGTTGCGGCGGCGGCCTGCCGATCATGGGAATGGCGATATTCCTTGCCAAGGTGATCGAGAAGAAGCTGATCAATCCGGACGAGTGAGCGGCGCCGCGCCCGCGCCTCAGCGCGTGACCTCCGCCAGCCAGTCACCCATGACCTGCAATGCTTCGGGAGCCATGGTCTGGGTGAGGGTGCGCCCCTCCATGACAGCCCCTGTTATGCTTCTTTGGAGCATGTGGTTGAGGCCCGGCAGTTCCATCACCTGGGCCCTGGGATTGCCGGCAAGCGCGGCCCTGTAGGGCGGTATGTTCTGCGACGCCACGGATACGAGATCCTTGTCGCCGATCAGCACAAGGGCGGGAATCTTCAGCGCGCGCAGGTCCGGTTGCGGATCGTAAGTCAGCAGATTGCGGTACCAGGCGGTCGACATGAGCTTCGCGGCCGGGACTGCCTGCGCCTCGGGCACACCGGCGGCCATCACAGCCTTCAGCGCAAGCGTATAGGCGGCGGGCTGATCCTGAGCGGCAATCAGCATATCAACCAACTGCCTGTTCTGCTTGGCTTGCAACTCGATTGCTTCCGGAGAGCCGCCAAGGGCGGTCGCGATCGCCCGCTGTTGCTCGATGACCACCTCGCTTAGTTTGACGGCGGCGCCAGCCCACAGGATCGCGAAGCCGACCGACCGATTGGCTTTCGCCACAAGGGGTGCGGTCACCGCGCCTTCGCTATGACCGATCAGTCCGATCCGCTTGCGGTCGACTTCCGGCCTTGCCTTCAGCCAATCGACGCCGGCGCTGACGTCGGTGGCATAATCATGCATGGTATCATCCGGCCCCTCCCCCTTCGATCCGCCGACGCCGCGATCGTCCACACGCAGCACCGCGATGCCGCGCCGCGTCAGATAATCCGCCAGCACGAAGAACGGCCTGTGCCCCGCAAAAGACTCGTCGCGATCCTGCTTGCCCGATCCGGTGATCAGCACGACCGCCGGAAACGGACCTTTCCCTTTCGGAACGGTCAGCGTTCCGGCCAGGTGGACGCCCGGGCGCGCGGGATTATCGTAGGATGCCTCGACCTGCTCATAAGGGAAGGGCGGAACGGGCGTTTGCGGGCGAACCGGCGGCGGTGTCGCGGACGGCGGCGGGGTCTGCGCGGATGCCGTGCCCGGCATTGCCGCGGCGGCGATCAGTAGGGCAGCGGCGGTCTTCACCGTAGCGAAGCGCATGTTTTCCTCTCCTTTGATTGGCCGATGGGCCGGGTGCGATCGTGAAATGTCGCGAGATCGCGCGCCGATCGGCCGACCGATCGGCTGCCGACAAGGCCGGGCCGCGATTTGAAGAAGCGGTGCGCGGTATCCGCCGCGCCGAAGTTAGGTCGCCAGCGTCAGCGGAACCACCGCAGCCACACCCACACCATGCTGCCCACGGATATCGCCATTACCATTGCGAGTTTCGGATTCACGGGGCCGAGCACTCCGGATTGGCTGAGAACGCCCCATGGCATCGCGACGACGAAATATGCGAGGAAAGCCATGGCGAAGGCCCAGATATTCACCATCCGGTCATGCTCGTCGGTGCGCGTGAGATGATAATATGTGATCGCGACAAACCCGATGGTCATCACGGAAGCCACCATCATGCCGAAGCCCGGATCGAATAGCCTCTCGCCGGGAACGGTGGACTTGTTTCCTATGATTACGAATATTCTCCAGGCAACGGCCAGCAGCAAATATCCCAGCATGGACTTGATATAAACGTGGCGCGCCGATCCCGCCGATACTGACTTAGCTCTCTCCATCATCGAATATCTCCTCGATCTTCATGCCGAATATCCGTGCGATCCTGAATGCAAGCGGCAGGGACGGATCGTATTTCCCCGTCTCTATGGCGTTCACCGCCTGTCGTGAGACATCCAGCCGGTGCCCTAGGTCGGCCTGCGTCCAATCCCGCTCCGCCCTCAGAACTTTCAATCTGTTCTTCATGATCGACTCGCAGTCGCCTTTGTACTGTGAAGCTGACAATGTGTCATGCAACCCTGACATCGCCAAGCAGCCGAAATGGCGCGGCGCGATCCGCTCGACCGGAAGGTGCTTCGGGGATCGCAACGCCCGGAGGCGGCGTGGTCCGGGCCGAGCCGGACCCGGCCCGGCACTTTGCCTATTCGCTCCGCTTCAGAGCGATTGCGATGCGGCGCCTGTCGCGGGCAGATCCAGCCTGAAGATCAGGCTGTCGCGATCGGGAAAGTCATAGGTCGGCGGCAATTCGGCGCGGCTCGCCACATGAAAGCCGCGGCGCCGATAAAAGGCGTGGGACCGCGTTGCGACCGACGGCGTGTCCAGAAAGATCGCGGCGAGTCCCTGTGCCTCCGCCCATATCAGCGCCACATCGTACAGCGCGTGCGCCGCTCCGTCCGGACCGCGATAATCCGCCCGCACGAACAGCTTCTTCAGCACGCCGCTGTCGCCATAACGCATCATCCCGATCGTGCCGACGATATCGCCACCCGCCACCGCCACCCAGAAAGCGCCGTCGCGATAGGCGCCGGCGATATCGAGCAATTCCGGCTGTTCCTCGATCGGGACATACAGGCCGACATCGTCGCGCTGCACGCCCAGGATAAGCGCCGCAACCTCGGGATCGCGCCCTCCGGCATATTCGACGATTTCATATCCCGACATGTTGCGCCCCGACTGATGTGGCGCCAGCCCTAGCATTCGCACGGAAGTCCTGGAATGGCGCCCCGCGGCAAATCGGCGGCCGGCATCGGTCTCGACCGGCAACCTGATGCACGATACAGCCCGATCGACTTCGGAAAGGGAACCATGGCGGAATTCGAGCGGCGAGATGTGCTGAGAGCGGCGGCGGCGGGCGCAGTGGCTTTTCCCCTGCTCCAGTTGGGCGGCCCTGCCCGCGCGCTCGTTTCCGGCCCGAACGCGGGCGAGATTCAGCGGCGCCCCTTCGAGCTGGCGTCCGCCGACGGCACCAGATTGTCGGGCGAGGTCGACATGCCCGCATCGCCCAATGGCGTTGCGGTGATATTCTCCTCAGGGTCCGGAATCTTCGACCGTGACATGTTTTTCGGAAACAGCGGAACGCTGCGGGACCTGGTATTCAAGGATCTGGGCGCCCACATGGCGGCGCGAGGGGTCATGGCGGTCCGGGCAGATCGACGCGGCGCGCGTTACGGCGTGCGCGGCCCGGAACAGATCGATCCGAAGCTGACGATCACCGCCACGACGAAGGCGCAGGTCGACGATATCGGCGCGATCTACGATTGGGTCCGGTCGCCACGCGGGCCTGGTGCGCGCCGGGTCGCATTCCTCGTCCACTCGGAGGGAACGCTGCACATCGGCCGGCTCGCCGCCAGCGGCGCCCCTGCCCCGGCGGCGGTGATCGGGATCGGCTCCCTGATGGAAAGCCCCCGGGACGTTCTCCATTGGCAGATGGTCGATCGGCTGCCGATGTCGATCGAATCCCTGGACCGTGACGGCGACAAGGTGACCACCAACGACGAAATCCGGGCCGGTTGGGAAATGACTCCCGGCGCGGCGGCGGGCCTGGATGCGATGCTCAATCCGGCCGGCCGGTGGACCGACACCGACCTTCGGGCGCTGCGGGTGAAACAGCAGGCATTCTACGACGAGCAGATGCGCGATGCGCTCGCCCATGCCGACGATGCCCCCTATCCCAATGCCCAGACGGTCGTCGGCCCTTATCAATGGTGGAAAAGCTGGTTCACCGATGCCACGCCCAATGCCGTCAATCTGGCGCGTTGGGACAGCGCATTCCATTTTCATTACGGCGCGATCGATTCCCAGACGAATGCCCCGCGTCAGCAGGCCGCCGCAAGGGCCGCGCTGCCGCCCGCGAGACTGGAGATCACCGTTCACCCCGGCGTGGGCCATGCCCTTGGCCCGCACCCCGCCCTCGGCCCGGTCGAAGAGCGCATCGCGGATCTTATCGCAGACCAGGCGGCGGCGATCGCGTAGTCGGAGGCGGCGCTACGGTGACCTTGGGAAGTCGCGCGCAACGAGCGTAACTGGAAGCTATACGCTCTCTTATACCGCCGGACTGAGGATCAGGAATGTCCGAAATTGGCTGGTTATCTGCCCTTCGTGCGCCGGTAGGGTAGCGTCAGGCCCTCCTGTTCCAGCACAGCCTCGTAGCGCAATTGAGCATCCTCCAGCCGCTCGATAACATCTTTGAGGAGGAAGGCCCGTTCCCGCGCATCAGGCTCAGCTGCTGCGCCCTTCAACTCGGAGATTAAGATGTTGAGAGAGTCGCCTTGAATTACGACACCGGGAAAAGCGCGTCCCGGAAGGTGAACTACGGCCCAGTTTGTCGGCTCAGTCAGCAGCTTCGTCTCGGTCATATTTACCCCCCTGCGTCATGCCGCGCTGACAAACTCGCGATGCCCGTAGCCGCCCATTCCATGGCCCCCGCCATTCTCATTTGGCATTCGGAGCCCCTATCTCCAGAGATGATTGCTCCGCGATATGGACGCCCGCGAACACATTTCCTCCGCGGATCTCGAACAGCGAATAATCTTCGTATCGCCCCAGCTCATATCCTTTGACCTTGAACTTCTTGCCGACGAAAGGGAAATAGCCTTCGGCCGAGACCTTCGCCCGATTGTCCCTGGAATAGGCCTGGGAGCGATCCAGAAGCATTACGTGGATAGCCGTTTCCAGTTCCGCAGCCAGAAGCGCCTTCAGGCGTTCGCCGTTATTTTCGGAAAGCCCATTTTCCCCGGCAAGCGGCAGCGCCGCGCCTTCGCAGCAGAAATATTTCGTCGTCCGGGGCGATGCGCCGGGCAAACCGGAATTGAACGTCGCCTTCAGCACGGCATAGGGGCGGGCATCGGTCTCGTTCACGAAGGAGATCACGACATAAGGCACTACGGAGAGTGTGCCGCCGCCCGCGCCGGGAGACAGCGTGAATTTGCCGCCATAGGCGTCGCCGGCCACCACGCCCCGGGTGATCTCGGCCGCCTTCGCCGCGATATCGAAGCGAAGCCCGTCACGCGCATTGCCCACCGCCTCCCGGCCGGCCTCCGCATTGGCGGCGCTCTGCGCCAGCATACCGAATACACCGAAAATAGGGCCCAGCATGCCACCCTTTTGATGCCCTGAAATGATGACGTTGCTGTCGGGGATGCGATGGGCGCCCATCGGAAGATCGGTCAGACCGGACGGCCCCTTGTCCGGATAGACGATCGTCGTCGGCGGAGGCGGCTGGGTTGCGGCCGACTGACCCTGCCCGGCCTGAGCCTGTGCGGTCATAACCACCGCGCTCGCGGCTATAACGAGAACGAGATTACGCATGTTTTCCACCCCCTAGAGCCCGACAATCACGATGATGGGCGACGCCTTGAATATCCAAATGCACAAGCCATTTCGATGCTACAATGACAAAGACATTGCTACGCACGCAACCCCAGCCCCGCGCCCTAACCTATCGAGATATCATATGAAATTTTGGGAGCTGATGTCGATAACAAGAGACCAGCAGGAAATATTGGTAAATATAGCATTCGAGCAACCGCCTTGGCGGCGCTACGCCAGTTACGCGCAGAATTTTTCAAAATCGTCAACGAACAGAATAGACAAATTCTCGACGAACCAGTCGACACCCAGTTTTCCGAGGCCGTTCTGTCAAGAATGAAGCTGTGGCTATATCTGGGCGATGGATGGCTACGATCCCGACCGCTACATTCCGAAGCGCAGATATCCGTATCCGAAGCCGTAAAGCGATTTGGGGCCCAGGTCGTGGAGAATGCGTTGGAATATGGAACGGCCCCAATCTGAGTTTCGTCGCTCCAACATATGCGAACCGCGCGCGCTGGATTGCGGCGATACCCATCACCGCAATCCTCGGTTAAGGCCGTAACGATCGCCACATGATGTCGGCAGGCGGAGGTAGCCATGGAAGATGAAGCGCTGATTGATCGCGCAACAGGCGCAATGCTTGGTCTGGCGGTCGGAGATGCGGTTGGGACGACTCTGGAATTCTCGGCGCGTGACAGCCAGCCTCCTTTGACGGAGATGATCGGCGGCGGCCCATTCCAACTACGTGCCGGCACATGGACCGACGATACCTCCATGGCGCTCGCGCTTGCCGACAGCCTGATCAATCGCGGCTCTCTTCACCCGCACGATCTAATGTCGCGGTTCGTCAATTGGTGGCGCTGGGGCGTCTACAGTGCCACGGGTGAATGTTTCGATATCGGCCTTACGACGCGCACCGCGCTCGCGAAGTTCGAGGAGGATGGAGATCCTTTCGCTGGTTCGGCCGATCCACAAAGCGCAGGAAATGGATCCCTGATGCGCCTAGCTCCCATTGCCATCTGGGGCATACAAGCCGGTGAAGAGGCAATGCGAGAGGCGGCGCGGACGCAGAGCGCTACGACGCATGCGGCGCCACAATGCCTCGACGCATGTGAGGTGACGTGATGGGGTGGACGACCCCTGCACAACATAGGTGTGCGATGATGTGGTCGTTGAGCCATGTGTGGACGACCCCTGCGGTGCAAGAGCATTTTTGCGGCGATGAGCACCGGTCGGGTGCATCCATGTGTTCGGCCTGTTCGCGCAGCACCGCATGGCTGCTGGCCCTGA
>Ga0209902_100490_pt1 | contig 40795 bp, 36 predicted proteins | sample FECB27metaG_FD_188304 | JGI IMG/M metagenome (GOLD analysis project Ga0209902, IMG submission 188304) | Cyanobacterial communities from the Joint Genome Institute, California, USA - FECB-27 (SPAdes) (version 2) | ecosystem: Environmental > Aquatic > Thermal springs > Hot (42-90C) > Microbial mats...
CCCGCCCCGCCGCGCTGCGCGCGTCGACCCGCCCCCTCAAGGGGCGGGTGCGCCTGCGGCGCCTGTGGGGGGAGCGCTATCCGGGACGCGCGATGCTTGAGCCGCGCCTGCGGCGCGGAGTCTTCCGCTCACGTCCCGGATCTGCGGTCGGCTGCGCCTCCCTTGTCCGGGATGACGATTTGGGGTTTCGGGGCGGCTGAGCTGCCGCGCGCTCGGCGCGACAGCTCGATGCCTCACGCCGCCATCGCCGCCTCGGGCGCGGTGAACGTCTGCCCCAGCGCCGCCGCCACCGCCGGGTGGGTCACCCGGCCGCCGGAGACGTTGAGGCCGTTGCGCAGGTGCGCGTCGTCGGCGAGCGCCTGCTTCCAGCCCTTGTCGGCGAGCGCCAGGGTGAACGGCAGCGTCACGTTGTTCAGCGCGAAGGTGGAGGTGCGCGACACCGCGCCCGGCATATTGGCGACGCAGTAGTGGACGATGCCGTCGACGACGTAGGTCGGCTCGGCGTGGGTGGTGGCGCGGCTCGTCTCGCAGCAGCCGCCCTGGTCGATCGCCACGTCGACGATGACGGCGCCGGGCTTCATGCGCTTGACGAGATCGCGGGTGACGAGCTTCGGCGCGGCCGCACCCGGCACCAGCACGGTGCCGATGACGAGGTCGGCGTTGGTGACGAGGCGGTCGATGGCGTCACGCGTCGAGAACACCGTGCGAATCTCGGTGCCGAAGCGGTCGGCGGCGCGGCGGAGCGCCACCGGCGAGCGGTCGACGATCGTCGTCGTGGCACCCATGCCGAGCGCGATCAGCGCTGCGTTCGAGCCGGCGACACCGCCGCCGAGGATGACGACGTCGCCCGGCGGCACGCCCGGCACGCCGCCGAGCAGAACGCCGCGGCCGCCGTGCGCCTTTTCCAGGCAGGCGGCGCCGACCTGCACCGACATCCGGCCGGCGACTTCCGACATCGGGGTGAGCAGCGGCAGCGTGCCATCGGCAGCCGTCACCGTCTCGTAGGCGATGCAGGTGGCACCGGACGCCATCAGGTCGCGGGTCTGGTCGGGATCGGGGGCGAGGTGGAGGTAGGTGAACAGGATCTGGCCGGGGCGCAGGCGGGCGCGCTCGACGGCGAGCGGCTCCTTCACCTTGACGATCATTTCCGCGGCGGAGAACACCTCGTCGGGCGTCGCCACGATGGTGGCGCCGGCGCGGACATAGTCGTCGTCGGACAGGCCGGCACCGAGGCCCGCCCCGGTCTCGACCATCACCGTGTGGCCGTGCAGGACGAGCTCGCGGACGCTCGATGGGACCAGCCCGACGCGGTACTCGTGGACCTTGATTTCCTTCGGAACACCGATGCGCATGACGGCCTCCCCGCCGTGGGTTCGAAAACGATGGGAGAGAGGAGCACGCGGGCGGCGAAATGTGCTGCCGAAGTGGCTGACAGCGGGCTGAGCGACGCAATACGATTGCGTGATAGGGCCGCTTCTGGGACATTCCTGCGAAGCATGGCACGGGGAGCCGCATGATCGACGTCGATGGCCGCGACCGGGCGATCCTCAGGGCGTTGCAGGCGGACGGCCGGCTCAGCAATCTCGACCTCGCCGCCGCCGTCGGTCTGTCGCCGTCGGCGTGCCTCAGGCGCGTCAAGGCGCTGGAGGACTGCGGGCTGATCGCCGGCTACGCCATGCTGCTCGACCCGAAGGCGGCGGGGCTCGCCGGCAATGCCTTCGTGTCGATCTCGCTCGACCAGCAGGGGCGGCAGGCGCTCGACCGCTTCGAGGCGGCGGTGGGCGGCATCCCCGAGGTGATCGCCTGCTATCTCATCGCCGGCCAGGCGGACTACCTCTTACAGGTCGCCTACCGCGACAGCGCCGACTTCGAGCGCATCCACTCGGAGATCCTGACGCAGTTGCCGGGCGTCGTGCGCGTGCAGTCGACGCTGGCGCTCCGGACGGTGAAGCGAACCACGGCACTGCCGATATGACGCTACGGATTGGGCGTGAAGAATGGCACACCGGACTTCACCCTGACCTCCCCCCAATCACCTACCAAATAATACCAACCGGCGCTCTCCTCCCAGAAGACGTGGAAGCTTCCGTAGTCGACGGAGCCATCTGGGTCGACACTGCGTGGGAGAATGAGTTCCTTCCATTCCATCTTCGTTACGTCAGGAAAGCGCAAGCTTCCAACGCGATAGCAGTATCGAGTGCCTGCGTCGGGAGGAACGTAAAGCTCGTGAGACTCGCACAGGACCGCCTCCACTTCAAACTCCAGGCTGTGTCCACCGATCCTGATTCCGAGCACATAACTGTCCTCGAGGTAGAGATTGTGGAGGCTGTTCGCGATGTCCGGATATCGCCGCACCGGCTGTGCTCCGAGAGGACCAACGACGACCGAGTTCTACCCGAGATTGTGCCAAGCGCGACAGCTGGACGACTGGCTCTTGCTCAACCCTGACGCCGCCGGCTAGTCAGCAGTCCCCGTCTCTCGCGAACCCCGGCGATTCCATGCCCCATCCGTCCATCACCGCCATCCTGTTCGACAAGGACGGGACGCTGCTCGACTATCAGTCGAGCTGGGGCCAGATCAACCGGCGGGCGGCGATGATCGCGGCCAAGGGCGAGGTGGCGTTCGCAGCGCAGTTGATGCGCCACGGCGGCATGGACCCGGACACCAGCATCACGGCCGCCGACGGGCTGCTCGCCGCGGCGACGGCGCGCGAGATCGCCACCGCCTGGGTGGCGGAGGGCGCGCCGTTCACCGTCGACGCGCTGACCGCCCTGCTCGACGAGGAGTTCTGCAACTCGGTCGGCAGCGTCGTGCCGGTGACGGACCTCGCGGCGTTCTTCGCACGGCTGAAGCGGCGCGGCATGACGCTCGGCATCGCCTCCAGCGACGGCAAGGCCTCGATCGAGAAGACGGTGGAGCGCTTTGAGCTCACGCCTTTCGTCGACTTCATCGCCGGCTATGACAGCGGCTACGGGGTGAAGCCCGGCGGCGGCATGGTGACAGCATTCTGCGCCCATACGGGCGTTGCGCCGTCGGCGGTGGCGGTGGTCGGCGACAACGGCCACGACATGGAGATGGCCCACGCCGGCGGCGCGGGCCTGCGCATCGGCGTGCTGACCGGCACCGGAACGCGCGAGAGCCTGACGCCGCTCAGCGACAGGGTGCTCGGCTCGATCGAGGAGCTGGAGGGGGTGCTGTTCGGGTGAGGGTCAGCCCCCGAGCAGTCGTTCTTGATCGACCGCCACGTGACGGACACGCAGGATCAGGACGACCTCGGCGGATGCCCTGTAGAAGATGAGATCGCTGCCAAAGACCCGTCGCCTGACGCCCGTTCCGGCGAGGCGAGGGGCCAGCGGGAAGGCGCGTGGCCGGCGGGCGACGCCAACGCAAGCCGACAGCAGCACCTCGACGAAAGTCGCGGCGCGCGCCGCATCAGACTACGCGATGTACGCCGCGATGCTGTCGAGATCCGCCTCGGCCTTGTCGGTGAACTGGAGGCGCGGCGCGCTACTCGGCGGCACCGCACTTCGCCTGCAGCCGGGCGAAGACCTCTTCGGCAGGCTTGACGCGCCCGGCGTCGGCGTCCGCCAGGCCTTCCATCACCGCGGCATCGATGCGCGTCAGGACAGCCTCGCGCTCCTCGAGCATCCGAAGCCCATCGCGCAGAACCTCGTCCGCGGAAGCATAGCGGCCGGAGGAGACGAGCTCCGCGACCAGGGTTTCGAAGTACCCACCGAGCTCTGCCCTGATTGTCACGGCGTGCGCCCTTCGGTTTGATGAGGCGCTGACTCTAGCAGCTTCGTCCTGCACGGCAACGTAGGCTCGCTCGTCCCCGTCACCACTTTGGCAGCGTCGGGGACGGGAGAGGCGGCGGCGGGGCAATGAGGCTCCCCCTGCCGCCCGCTCCTCAGCGCAGCCGCGCGATATACGCGGCGAATGCGGTGAGCTGGGTGGTGATGAACTGGCGGGTCGGCTCGTCGGTGAGCTTGCCGGTCGCAGCGTCGATCTTCGACTGGCCCTGGCCGATCATCACCTCGGGCTTGTTGAGGACGTGGGCGTCGAGGAAGACCAGCGACTGGCGCAGGTGGTACTGCATGCGGGCGCCGCCCAGCGTGCCGCCGGAGGCGGACTGGATCGCCACCGGCTTGCCGGCGAAGGGCTGCCCCTTCAGGCGCGAGATCCAGTCGAGGGCGTTCTTCAGGCCGCCGGGGATCGAGTAGTTGTACTCGGGCGAGGCGATGATGACGCCGTCGGCGGCGCGGATGGCCTCGGCCGCCGCCTCCACCACAGCCGGGAAGCCCTCGGCCTGCAGGTCGGCGTCGTAGAGCGGGTAGTCGCCGACCGAGGGCAGCGCGGCGAACGTCATGCCGGCGGGCGCGAGCTCGGGCAGCGTGCGGACGACGGCGGCGTTGATCGAACCCTTGCGCAGGCTTCCGAGCAGGGTGACGATGTGGAGCGGCTGGACGTCGGGCAAAGGCGGTCTCCTTGACGGGTGGACATCGAAACGCCACCTGCGCAGGCCAGAGAGCCGCGCAGGTCTCCCTCTCTCTTAGGACCGTCATCCTCCCGTGCAACACTTCGTTCTTGCGATCGGCCGACGACAGGGTGTTCGCGGCGCGGCGGCGGCGCCGTGCGCGGCGCCACGAGGCTGGACAGACTTGATGGCGAGAGGCGATCTCCCGACACCCGCCGAAGGCCCCCGGGGCGGGCCGCCGGGGCGCATGCCGCGCGTCGCCGCGGCCCATCCCGCCCGCACGGCGGGGCAGCGGCGATGACCGCGCACGACGTCGCCGACGCCCTCGCCGATGCACCACCGCACGAGGAGCGGCGACTGTCGGCGATCCTGGCGGCGCTGGTCGCCGACGGCACGCGCACACGCATCGGCATCGGCGAGCTCGTCGGGGCGATGCAGGACCGCGCCTTCGGCGTGCTGATGTTCATCTTCGCCGTCCCCAACGTGCTGCCGACGCCGCCCGGCGTTTCGTCTGTGCTGGGGGCGCCGTTGCTGCTGCTGTCGCTGCAGCTCGCGCTCGGCAAGCCGACCCCGTGGCTGCCGAAGTTCATCGCCCGGCGCTCGCTGCCGGCGGCGGAGTTCGGCGCGGTGGTGCGTCGGGTGGTGCCGTGGATCGCGCGCGCCGAAAGGCTGCTGAAGCCGCGGCTCGGGCTGCTGGCGCGACCGCCGGCGGAGCGGCTGATCGGCCTCGTCTGCCTGCTTTTGGCGATCGTGCTGTTCCTGCCGATCCCGCTCGGCAACATGCTGCCGGCGCTGGCGATCTCGGTGTTCTCGCTGGCGATCCTGGAGCGCGACGGCGTCGCCGTGCTGCTCGGCTACATCCTCGCCGTGACGTCGGTCGTCGTCGTCGCCGGCGTCGTCTATGCGCTGGTGGTGAGCGCGATCTTCCTTCTGAAGAACGCCGTCGGCTGGCTCTGAGCGGTCGGCCCGCCGTCAGAAGCCGAGCGCCGGGCGCCAGCCGTTCAACTCGAGCTTCGCCCTGAGGCCGTTGCAGGGGGCGACGCGGATGCCCGGCAGGTAGGGCACGCGCCGGCCCTTGTTGGCGCGCGCCAGGCTGTCGGCGGATTCCTTGCAGACGATGACGACCAGATCGGGGTGCTTGCGCTTGATCTCGACGTACTCGCGCTGGACCACCGCGACGCCGCGCACCGCCGAGAGCACGCCGTAGCCGTCGAGCATGATCTGGAAGCTGCGCCCGGAGCCGCCGGCGAGGAAGTCGGCGCCGGTGCGCAGCGCGTTCGAGAAGGCGCTCTGGTCGTGGTCGAGGAGCACGACATAGAGCCGGTCGCCGATGCGGGCCGCCTCGGCCGGGGTGCCGGCCGCGGCCAGCAACAGGGCGGCAGCGGCCGCCGTCGCTCCGGCGCCGAGGGCCGCCATCCTCACGGCTCGTGGCCCGCCAATCGGTGGGCGAGGGCGTCGAAATCGCCACCGTCCACGGCCATCGCGACGTCCTCGCCGGTCAGCGCCCCGAACTTGAAGCCGTGGCCGGAACAGGCGCTGACGAACACGGCGCGGCCGGCGCGCACCATCACGAAGCGCTCCTCGGGCGCCATCGTCCAGAAGTTGGTCGGCGCCGAGCGCACGGTGAAGCGCTCGATGCCGTGGAAGCGGCCGCCATAGGCGGCGAGCACGCCGGCGATGTCGGCCGGCAGGGTGCCGCGCTCGGTATCGGGGTCGCCGCCGCGCGAGCGCTCGCCGGCGCCGAGCTTGAGCGACAGGCCGGCGACCGGCGGCATCCCCCACAACTCCTCGTCGGTGCCGAGGTCGACCCACGACGGTGCGCCCTCCCAGAACGAGGCGAGGTCCTCGGGCGGATCGGCATAGACGACGGTGGTGCGGTAGGGCACGAGCTCCGGCCGGTCGGGAAAGGCGAGCCGGGCCGCGCCGACGCCGGCGGCGACGATGACGCGGTCGGCCGTCAGGCGCTCGCCGCCCTCGGTGACGACCGCCCCGCCCTCCCCGTCGATGGCGGCGACCGGGGTGTCGGGGCGCAGCTCGGCGCCGCGCGCGGTGAGTGCCCGCACGAGGCCGTCGAGAATCGCCTCGGCCATCAGCGCGCCGCCCTCGGGCGTGTAGAGGGCGTAGCGGACGCCGGCGGCGTTGACGAAGGGCAGCCGCGCCGAGATCGCCACGGGATCGAGGATCTCGTGGGCGACGGCCAGCTCCTCCATCATCGGCCGGCAGCGGTCGGTCCAGTCGTCCGCAGCGCGCGACAGCGCGAAGACGCCGGTCTCGACATAGTGGCGCTCGCCGAGCACGCCCCACAGCCGCTCCCAGGCGGCGAACGCCTCGGGGATGCGGCGGGCATAGACCGGGCGGTCGGGATAGTGGTGGCGGATCAGCCGGTGGTGGTCGAAGGAGGACGCCGTCGGGTTCGGGATCGCCCCGCGGTCGAGGACGGTGACGGTCCAGCCGCGCTCGGTCAAAGCGGCGGCGGTGGCGAGGCCGACGACGCCGGCGCCGACGATCAGGGCGTGCATGGGTGGTCTCCGGGGCCTGTCGCGGCGGTCACATCCGGAACACGCCGAAGCGCGTCTCCGGGATCGGGGCGTTCAGCGTCGCCGCGAAGGCGAGCGCCAGCACGCGGCGCGTCTCGGAGGGGGCGATGATGCCGTCGTCCCAGAGCCGCGCGGTGGCGAAGTAGGGGTTGCCCTCCGCCTCGTAGCGGTCGCGGATCGGCGCCTTGAAGGCGGCCTCCTCCTCGGCACTCCAGGTGCCGCCCTCGGCCTCGATGTTGTCGCGCTTGACGGTCGCGAGCACGCTCGCCGCCTGCTCGCCGCCCATGACGGAAATCCGCGCGTTCGGCCACAGGAACAGGAAGCGTGGGCTATAGGCCCGGCCGCACATGCCGTAGTTGCCGGCGCCATAGGAGCCGCCGACGATGACGGTGATCTTCGGCACCGCCGCGCAGGCGACGGCGGTGACGAGCTTGGCGCCGTCCTTGGCGATGCCGCGGGCCTCGTAGTCGCGGCCGACCATGAAGCCGGTGATGTTCTGCAGGAACAAGAGCGGGATCTTGCGGCGGCAGGCGAGCTCGACGAAGTGGGCGCCCTTCAGCGCGCTCTCGGAGAACAGGATGCCGTTGTTGGCGAGGATCGCCACCGGCATGCCGTGGAGGCGGGCAAAGCCGCAGACCAGCGTGGTGCCGTAGAGCGCCTTGAACTCGTCGAACTCCGAGCCGTCGACGAGGCGGGCGATGACCTCGCGGGCGTCGTACTGGCGGCGCAGGTCCACCGGCACGACGCCGTCGAGCTCGGCCGGGTCGTAGAGTGGAGCGCGCGGCGGGGCGAGCGCGAGGTCCGGCGCCTTCGTGGTGTTCAGGGTGGCGACGATGCGGCGGGCGCGGTCGAGGGCCTGGATGTCGTCGAGGGCGTAGTGGTCGGCGACGCCGGAGATGCGGGCGTGGACGTCGGCGCCGCCGAGGTCCTCGGCCGAGACCTCCTCGCCGGTGGCGGCCTTCACGAGCGGCGGCCCGGCGAGGAAGATCGTGCCCTGGCGGCGGACGATGATGGTCTCGTCCGACATCGCCGGCACATAGGCACCGCCGGCGGTGCAGGAACCCATGACGACGGCGATCTGGGCGATGCCGGCCGCGGACATCTGCGCCTGGTTGTAGAAGATACGGCCGAAGTGATCGCGGTCGGGGAAGACTTCCGTCTGGTTCGGCAGGTTGGCGCCGCCGGAATCGACGAGGTAGACGCAGGGCAGCCGGTTTTCGAGCGCGATCTCCTGGGCGCGCAGGTGCTTCTTCACCGTCATCGGGTAGTAGGTGCCGCCCTTGATGGTGGCGTCGTTGCAAACGACCATCACCTCGCGGCCCATGACGCGGCCGATGCCGGTGATCAGGCCGGCGCCGTGGATGGCGTCGTCATAGAGGCCGTGGGCGGCGAGCGGCGACAGCTCCAGGAACGGGCTGCCGGGGTCGAGCAGGCGCATGACACGCTCGCGCGGTAACAGCTTGCCGCGCTTCAGGTGGCGGGCGCGCGACTTCTCCGGCCCGCCGAGCGCCGCCTCGGCGCGCTTGGCCTGCAGCGTCTCGACGAGGGCGTGCATCTCCGCCGCCTGGGCGGCAAAGCCGTCGGATGCCGTGTCGATGGCGCTTTCCAGGATCGTCAAGCCGGGCTCCCTCTCCGCCCCTCCCGCCGTGGGAGAGCGCGCGAGACTAGCGCGCCGCCGGTGCGGCGGCCAAGGGCGGGATGGCAGGCCGGGATCGGCGGCGTGCGGCCGCCGTCAGATCGTCACCCACGCGCCGGTGTCGGCCGAGCGGGCGATGGCGTGGATGACGCGCTCCACCTTCAGCCCCTCGGCGAAGTCGAAGGCGGGGGCGCGGGTGCCGGCGATGGTGGCGAGGAAGTCGGCGACCTCGATGACTTTCAGGTCGTTGAAGCCGAGGCCGTGGCCGGGGGCCGGGCAGAAGCGGCCATAGGGCGGGTGCACCGGGGCGGTGAGGATGGTGCGGAAGCCGCGCGTCGCCTCCTCGCCCTCGGCGAGGAACAGCTTGAGCTCGTTCATCCGCTCCTGGTCGAAGCGGAGCGTGCCGCGGGTGCCGTGCAGCTCGATGCGGATGGCGTTCTTGGTGCCGTGGGCGGCGCGGCTGGTGGTGAGCACGCCGCTGGCGCCGGAGGCAAAGCGCAGCAGCGCGCTCGCCACGTCGTCGTTGTCGGCGACGCCGCGCTCGCCGGGCTTGCCCGCGATGGGGCGGGTCGGATGCGCCGTCGCCATGTCGGCGACGACGGCGTCGATGGAGCCCGCGAGCATCGTCAGGATGGCGACGGCGTGGCAGCCGATGTCGCCGAGCGCGCCGAGCCCCGCCTCGCTGCGCCGGCAGCGCCACGACCACGGCAGCTCCGGGTCGGCCATGTAGTCCTCGTCATAAAGCGCGCGGACGTGGACGAGGCGGCCGAGGGTGCCATCGGCAACGAGGCGGGCGGCGTGGGCGAGCGCCGGATTGGAGGTGTAGTTGTAGCCGAGCCGGGTGAGGCCGGGCGCCGTCGCGGCGGCCGCCGCCATGCGCTCGGCGTCCGCGAGGCTCACCGCCATCGGCTTCTCGCAGTGGAGGTGCTTGCCGGCTTCGAGCGCCGCGATCGCCATCTCGGCGTGGACGGCGTTCGGCGTGGTGATCGAGACGATATCCACCTCGGGATCGGCGACGACGGCGCGCCAGTCGGTCACCGAGCGCTCGAAGCCCCAGGCGGCGGCGGTGGCGGCGGCGTGGCCGGCCTCGACGTCGCAGAGGACGGCGAGGCGCGGCCGCGGCAGGCCCTCGAAGGTGGCGCCCACGGTGCCGTAGGCGAGCGCGTGGCACTTACCCATGAAGCCGGTGCCGATGAGGCCGAGGCCGGGTCGCTTCATCTGTCGTCTGCCTGTGCCGGTGGGGGAGCGTAGGGGTGGGGCAAGAAAAAGCGGCCGCCGCCTGCCGCGAGCAGTCCGTGCGGCGGCCGAGTCTGGGAGGAAGCGTCCGGCGGCGCGGGCGCCGTCGGACCGGGGGAGCGGCGCGTCGCCGCCGGATGAGGCGCGTCAGACCGTGCCGCCGAGCTCCACCGAGAGGTCCTGCAACTCCTTGTCGCCGGCCATCAGCTGCTGCAGGGCGTCGATGTCGATCTCCGCCTTTTCGAAGGTGCCGAGCGTGCGGCCGCGGTTCAGAACCGTGAAGCGGTTGCCGACGGCGTAGGCGTGGCGGACGTTGTGGGTGATGAAGATGACGCCGAGGCCGCGCTGGCGGACCTGGTGGATGTATTTCAGCACCATCGAGGTCTGGGCGACTCCGAGCGCCGAGGTGGGCTCGTCGAGGATCAGCACCTTGGCGCCGAAATAGACGGCCCGCGCGATCGCCACGCACTGCCGCTCGCCGCCCGACAGCGTGCCGACCGCCTGGCTGGCGTCGCGCACGTCGATACCGATGCGGGCCATCTCCTCGCGCGCCACCCGGTCGGCGGTGGCCATGTCCATGAAGGCGAACGGCCCGAACTTTTTCACCGGCTCGCGGCCCATGAAGAAATTGCGGGAGATCGACAACAGCGGGATCATCGCCAGGTCCTGGTAGACCGTGGCGATGCCGGCATCGAGCGCCTCGCGCGGGCTCGCGAAAGCCACCGGCCGGCCCTCGACGAGGTATTCGCCGCCGCTCGGCCGGTGGCAGCCCGACAGCGTCTTGATCAGGGTGGACTTGCCGGCGCCGTTGTCGCCGAGGAGGCACATCACCTCGCCGGCCCGCACCGTCAGCGACACGCCGGCGAGCGCCACCACCGGGCCGAACTGCTTGGTGATGTCGCGCACCTCGATCAGCGGCGGGGCGGTGGCGGCGACGGGGGGCGCGGTGCGGGCGGCAGCAGACGTCTGCATGGACGCGGCCATCTCAGCGCTCTCCCGTGACGCGGCGGCGGATGACGTTGTTGAAGAGGACGGCGACCAGCAGCATGGCGCCGAGGAAGACGCGGAACCAGTCGTTCGGCACGCCGGTGAACAGGATGCCCATCTGCACGACGCCGAAGATCAGCGCGCCGAGGCAGGCGCCGATGACCGAGCCGTAGCCGCCGGTGAGCAGGCAGCCGCCGATCACCGCCGCGATGATCGCCTCGAACTCCTTCAGCACGCCGCGGTCGGCCGCCGCCGAGCCGAACTCGAAGACCTGGCAGGCGGCATAGACGGTGGCGCAGAAGGCGGTCGCCATGAACAGGCCGATCTTCACCCGCGCCACCGGCACGCCGACGTTGCGCGCCGCGTTGGCGTCGCCGCCGGCAGCGAAGATCCAGTTGCCGACGCGCGTCTTCGTCAGCACGACGTGGCCGACGACGGCGATGACCAGCGCCCAGACGATCACCATCGGCAGGCCGCTCACCACCGGGGCGCCGTTCGGCAGCCGGCCGATCAGGCCGGCATCGGCGAGCCAGACGAAGATGGGCGCGCCGATCTTGCCGCCGAACATCCAGGCGACGAACGAGTCTCCCGCCGCGTCGCGGACGCCCGAGACGATGGTGCGGTTGGTGAACATGATCGACAGCGCGATCGTCAGCCCACGCAGGATGAACAGCGAGGCGAGCGTGACGATGAAGGACGGCAGCCGCGTCATCACGACGATGATGCCGTTGAGGTAGCCGATGAACAGCGCGCCGACGAAGGCGAACAGCACGCTCGCCTCCACCGGCCAGCCGAAATAGACGGTCGGGATGGCGATCATCATGCCGGCGAAGCCGATCATCGAGCCGACCGAGAGGTCGAACTCGCCGCCGATCATCAACAGCGCCGCGCCGACGCCGATGATGGCGAGCTGCGCCGAGACCGTCGTCCAGTTGAGGATGCCGTCGGCGGCGAACATGCCGGTGCCGGACGCCGTGACGCCGAAGAAGGCGAAGACGAGGATGGTGCCGGCGAGTGCCCCGAGCTCGGGGCGCGCCATCAGCCGGCGCAGCCCGGTCTGGCGGCGGAGGCGCTCGTCGGCGGGGGTGGCGGACGGAGCCGCAAGCGCCGCGGTGGCCGCATCGGTGAGGTTCGCCATGCGGGGTCCTCCTGGGATTCAGGTCTCGGGGCTTGGCGGCGCGCGTCCCTCCCCTGCCAGGGGGAGGGACAGAGCGGCGAAGCCGGTCAGGGTGGGGCCCGTCAATCCGACCGCAGGTTCACATTGGGATTGACGGACCCCCACCTGCCGCGCCTGCGGCGCGTCTGTCCTCCCCCCTGGCAGGGGGAGGACGCGTCCCACGGGACGCGTCGCTTCCGCTGCTCCGACCGACGCCTCCGCTTCAGCGGAACTCCCCGGCGAACTTCTCGACCATGCCGATATTGTCCTTCGTGACGAAGCCCGGGCCGGTGTTGACGTCGTTGCCGGGCACGAGGCCGTAGCGGGCGTTCATCGTCAGGAACACCACCGGCAGGTAGCCCTGCAGATAGGGCTGCTGGTCGATGGCCGACTCGATGACGCCGTCCTTGATGCCCTGGGCGATATCCGGCGACAGGTCGAAGGCGATGAAGTGGAACTGGCCGGCCGAGCCCATGTCGTTGAGGAGCTTCAGCGTCGGCTCGGCGGAATTGGGGCCGAGCGTCAGGATACCGTTGGTGTCGGGGTTTTGCGCCAGATAGGCCTTCACCCGGTTGTAGACCTCGGTCGGATCGATGCCGGAATCGATCATCTGGTCGCCGAGCGGCACGCCCAGCGCGTCGGCATAGCCCTGGCAGCGCTCCACCGAGGCGGGGTTGGTGATGTAGTGGTTGACGCAGACGAACTTGGTGACCCCCGCCGCCTTCGCCCGCTCGCCGGCGCCCTTGCCGGCGTCGTATTCCGGCTGGCCGATGTGGACGAGGGCGCCGAGCTTCTTCGACTGCTCGGCGGTGCCGGAATTCACCGTGATCACCGGGATGCCCTTCGCGATCGCCGCCTTCACCGGGCCCTCCAGCACGTCGAAATCGGCGATGGTGATGATCAGGCCGTTCGGGTTGGTTGCGGTCGCCTGCTCGATGATGCGCGCCATGTCGGCGAGATCGCCGGTCGGCGGGTTGCGGTACTCGACCGAGACCTTCTCGTCGGCGGCGGCGTTGTTCAGCGCGTTCTTGATGACGTTCCACCACGAGTCCGAATCCGGCGCGTGGCTGACGAAGACGAAGCGCTCGCCGTCGGCATGGGCCGGGCCGGCGAGGCCGACGAACGGCAGCGCGAGCACGGCGGCGGCTGCGATGGTGCGGATGATGGCGGTGTGCATGGTGTCTCCTCCCTTGGCGTCTCGCTCCCGGTGCCGCGAACGCGACGGCCGGCCTCCCGCGCGGCGCCGGTCGGGCGCTGCGATGCACGGCCGGTTTCGCCGGTGACGGCGGCCGAAAAGGGTGGCCGGGGGCGGGCGTTCCTGCCGGGCTGGGTCATCTCAGCGCCCGCCGCCGCCCGGTCCCTCCCCGGCGGCGTTGGACAGAATGAATGAACCCATTTATTCTTGTGTTGGAACTTTTATTCCATCACCGGCCGCCGGCTGTCAAGGGTAGCGTGCAGGTCGGGGGCGACGCCGCGGTGCGCGGTGCGGGAGGGGGATGCCGATGGTGAGCGATACGACCGGGCCGCCGCGCGACTTCGAGGCGCTGAAGGAGCTTCTGCTCGCCCGCCACGACAGCCTGCCGCGGCGGCTGGCGCAGGTGGCCGCCTTCGCGCTGGAACACCCCGACGAGATCGCCTTCGGAACGGTGGCGAGCGTCGCCCAGCAGGCCGACGTGCAGCCCTCGACGCTGATCCGCTTCGCCCAGCAGCTGGGCTTCGCCGGCTTCTCCGACCTGCAGGAGGTGTTCCGCCAGCAGCTGCGGGCCCGCTGGCCGGACTACCGCGAGCGCCTCGCGCGCCTGAAGGTGGACGGGCCGGCGGCGTCGGGCGGCGGCGCGGCGGCGCTGCTCGCCGGCTTCGTCGAGAGCGCGACGGTGTCGCTGGAGCGGCTTGGCGACACCATCTCGGCCGAGGAGGTCGAGCGGGCGGCGACGCTGCTCGCTGGCGCCGACACGATCTTCCTGATCGGGCTGCGCCGCGCCTTCCCGGTCGCCGCCTACCTCGCCTACGCCCTCGGCAAGCTCGGCCTGCGCGCTGTCCTCGTCGACCACGTCGCGGCGCTCGCGCCCGAGCAGATCGGCGGCGCGCGGCCGGGGGACGCGGTGGTGGCGATCTCGTTCTCGCCGTACACGCCGACGACGATCGAGCTCGCCGCCCGCGCCGCCGAACTCGGCGTGCCGGTGGTGGCAATCACCGACGGGCCGTTCTCGCCGCTCCGCCCGAGCGCAACGATACAGTTCGAGGTGGCGGAGGCGGATTTTTCGGCGTTCCGCTCGCTGTCGGCGACGCTGGCGCTGGCGATGGCGCTGGCGGTCGCGACGGGGGCGCGGCGGGGCGGCGGGTAGAGAGGCCCCCGCCCTGCTCCTTAAGCTCTTGTCCTGCTAGCTCTTGTCCTGGCGCAGGTAGATCGAGCCGAGCGCCGCCGGCTCGTCGGTGCCGCGGCGGCCGATCAGGCTCGACAGCACCAGCACGATGAGCGTCAGGCCGTAGGGCAGCATCATCATCAGGTAGGTCGGCACCGGCGCGCCGACCGCCTGCAGGCGGGGCCCGAGCGCTTCGGCGGCGCCGAAGATCAGCGCGCCGAGGAGCGCCCGGCGGGCGTCCCAGCGGGCGAAGATGACGAGCGCCACTGCGATCCAGCCGCGGCCGGCGATCATGCCCTCCACCCAGACGTGGCTCGCCGCCACCGAGAGATAGGCGCCGGAGAGGCCGCAGAGCGCGCCGCCAGCGACGACTGCGGCGATGCGGACCATCTGCACGTCGACGCCGGCGACGTCGGCGGTGCCGGGGTCCTCGCCGACGGCGCGCAGCTGCAGCCCCGCCCGGGTACGCTCGAGGAACCACCAGACGGCGACGACCAGCACCAGCGCCACCAGGATCAGCGGGTCCTGCTGCAGGAAGAAGCGCTCGAAGGCGTTGGTGGCGGGCGCCGCGTCGGCGCCGAAGCGCTCGATGCCGGGGAACGGCTTCTGCACGAAGTTCCGGCCGAGGACGCCGGCGAGGCCGATGCCGACGGCGACCGTGGTGAGGCCGGCCAGCGTCTGGTCGCCGCGGAAGACGACGACGACGATCGCGAAGACGAGCGACAGGCCGGCCCCGGCGGCGACGCCGGCCAGCACGCCCAGCGTCGGCGCGATGCCGCTCAGCACGACGGCGGCAGCGGTCATGGCACCGATCGCCATGACGCCCTCGGCGCTGAGGTTGAGCACCCCCGCTCGCTCCGACAGGATGAGCCCGAGGGCGGCGAGCAGCAGCGGTGCGGCGTAGGCGGGGATGGCGGCGAGCCAGCCGACGAGGAAGCCGCTCATGGCGAGGTTCCCCAGTTCGCCCGCGAGATGCGGTAGGCGCCGAAGAACTGCGCCACCAGCACGCCGAACAGCACGAGGCCCTGCAGCAGCACCACCACCGCCTCCGAGATCCCGTAGAACACTTTGAAGACGTCGCTCGCGGTGAAGACGCCACCGATGATCACCGCCACCACCACGGTGGCGAGCGGCCGGAAGCGGCCGAGGAAGGCGATGACGATGCCCGAGAAGGTGTAGCCGGCGCCGAGCGTCAGGCTCATCCGGTGCTCGGTGCCGGCGACGATCAGCCCGCCGGCGAGGCCGGACAGGGCGCCCGACAGCAGCACGGAGGCGCAGGTGACGGCGATGACGGGGACGCCCGCGGCCCGCGCCGCCTCGATGTTCTCGCCGACGGCGCGGCCGTAGAAGCCGAGACGCGTCACGTCGACGAGGAACCAGACGAGGAGGGCCGCGGCGAGCGCGATCGGCAGGCCGAGGTGCGTCCGCCCGAAGCCGAGGGCGGCGAGACGTTCGCTCGCGTCGAAGGCGAGCGAGATCGGAAAGCCGGTCGCCGGGTCGCGCCAGGCGCCGAACAGCAGATGCTGGGCGAACAGGAATGCGATCGAGCCGAGCAGGAGCGTCGAGATCACCTCGCTGACGCCGAGGCGGAGCTTGAGGACCAGCGGAAGGGCGATCCAGGCGGCACCGGCGAGCGCCGCGGCGAGAAGCATCAGCGGCAGCCGCGTCGCCTCCGGGCCGACATCGCCGAGCGCCACTGCCGTGGCGCCGAGGGCGCCGAGCCAGAGCTGGCCCTCGATGCCGATGTTCCAGAAGCGTAAGCGCAGCGCCACCGCCGCCGACAGCCCGACGCAGATGAGCGGGGTCGCGAAGGTGAGCGTCTGGGCGAGGCCGGAGGCGGTCATGAAGGCCTCGCCGATTACCTCGTCGAACAGCGCCGAGGCCGGCACGCCGATGGCGACGAGAAGGGCGGTCGCCATCGCGAGGCCCGCGGCGATACCGGCGAGGAAGGTGAGCGCCGACAGCCAGGCGGGCGTGTCGAAGCGGCGGGTGATGACGAGACCGTCAAGCATGGCCGACCATCAGGGCTCCGAGCGCCGCGGCGGAGGCCTCCTCCACCGGCATTTCGCCGACGATGCGGCCGCGGTTGATGACGGCGATGCGGGCGGACAGCGCCATCAGCTCCTCGAGGTCCTCGCTGATCAGCAGGCAGGCGACGCCGCGCTCGGCGGCCGCGGCGATCGCCGCCTGCACGGCCTGGGCGGCGCGCACGTCGAGGCCGCGCGTCGGCGAGTGGGCGACGAGGACGCGCACGGCGTCGTCGAGCTCGCGGGCGAGCAGCACCTTCTGGGCGTTGCCGCCGGAGAGAAGGCCCGTCGAGCGGCCGGGGGTGGCGCCGTGGATTTCGTGGTCGCGGATGGCAGCCTCTGCATCGCGGCGGATGCGGCGGCGGGCGACGCCGAGCGGCGAGCCGTAGTGGCCGCGCCGGAGGGCTGCGAGCGCCAGGTTGTCGGCGACGGTGAAGCTGCGGATGAGCCCGAAGGCGAAGCGGTCGGCCGGCACGACGCGCAGGCCGAGGTCGCGGCGCGCCGCCGGCGAAGCGGCGGTGACGTCACGGCCGGCGAGCGCGACGCTGCCGGCGCGGGGTGTGGCGAGGCCGGCGAGGCAGGCGACGAGCTCGCTCTGGCCGTTGCCGCCGACGCCGGCGAGGCCGAGCACCTCGCCCTCGCGGACGGCGAGCGTCAGGCCGTCGAGGGTGACGCCGCCATCCTCGCGGCGGTGGGTGAGGCCGTCGACCGTCAGCGCCGGACCGCCGGGCGCCCGTCGCGGCCGCGCCACCGGGGCGACGGTGGCGCCGACGGCGAGGCGCGCTACTTCGGCGGGGGTGACGCTGGCGATGGGGGCGCCGTCGAGCACGGTGCGGCCCTGGCGCATGACGGTGACACGGTCGGCGCGCGCCGCCACCTCCCGCAGCTTGTGGGTGATCAGCACCACCGATCCGCCCTGCGCTGCGAGGCGGGCGGTGAAGGTGAGGAGCGCGTCCGATTCCTGCTCGGTGAGGACCGCCGTCGGCTCGTCGAGGATGAGCACGCGGGCGCCGAGGAGGAGAACCTTGAGGATCTCCGCCCGCTGCCGCTCGGCGACCGAGAGGTCGGCGACGCGCGCGTCCGGGCGGACGGGGAAGCCGATCTCGGCTGCCTTGGCGGCAACGAGGGCGGCAGCCGCCGCAGGCGAGCCGGCACGGCGGCCGAGCGCCAGGCGGACGTTCTCGGCGACGGTGAAGCGCGGCACCAGGCGGAAGTGCTGGTGAACCATGCCGAGCCCGGCGGCGGCAGCATCGACGGGCCCGCGGATGCGCACGAGCTCGCCGTCGACGAGCTCACGGCCGGCGTCGGCGGCGTAGACGCCGGTGGCGACGTTCATCAGCGTCGACTTGCCGGCGCCGTTCTCGCCGACGAGGGCGTGCACCTCGCCGCGGCGGAGCGTGAAGCCGGCGTCGATCAGCGCCGGCTTGCCGTCGAAGGCCTTGTGGACGCCGGCGAGCTCGAGCGCTGGCGGCGTTCCCGCAGGAGCGCCGGCGCCGGGGGACACGGGGCGGCCGTCGCCCGCGGGATGGGCGATGGCCGTCTCCGTCATTGCGCGGCGGGCATCGTGCCGATGGCACCCTTCACGAAATAGTCCATCGACCACAGCGCCTCGTCGGAGACGGTCTCGCCGGCCGGCACGGCGACCGCGCCGTCCTGCTTCTCGATCGGGCCCGCGAAGACGTTGAACTCGCCCGCCACCATCTTCGCCTGGACCTCCTCGATCTTCGCCTTGGCGGTATCCGGCACGCGCTTGCCGAACGGCGCGAGGCCGATGACGCCCTTGTCGATGCCTTCGAAGGCACCGTACTCCTGCGGCGTCCAGGTGCCATCGGTGATCGCCTTGATGGTCGGCACCAGGTAGCGATCCCAGTGGAAAACCACCGAGGTGAGGATGCCTTCCGGGGCGGCGTGGCTCATGTCGAGCTGGTAGCCGATCGAGGCGGCGCCGCGGCGCTCGGCGGCGGCGAGCGGGGCGGTCGACGACAGGTCGGTGGCGATGACATCGGCGTTCTGGTCGAGGATCGCCTCGGCGACCTGCCCCTCCTTCACCGGGTCCCACCAGGAGTTGGTATAGACGACGACCGTCTCGATCGACGGGTCGACCGAGCGCGCGCCGAGGATGAAGGCGTTGGCGTCCCAGTTGACGACGCCGACCGGGAAGCCGGCGACCATGCCGAGCTTCTTGGATTCCGTCACCGAGCCAGCGGCGATGCCGGCGAGATACCAGGCCTGGTAGGTGCGGGCGTAGAAGCTCTCGAGGTTGGCGCCGTTGGTGGTGCCGGAGGCGTTCAGGAAGGCGACGTCCGGATAGGCCTTGGCGGCCTCGGCGATCGGCTCGGAATAGCCGTAGGTGGTGCCGACGATGATGTTGAAGCCGCGCTTGACGAACAGGTCGATCGCGGCGCGGAGCTTGGTAGCGTCCTCCGGGACGTTCTCGGCGACGGCGACGGTGAGGCCGAGGTCCTTCTCGACGGCGGCGCGGCCGGCGTCGATCGCCTCGTTCCAGCCGCCGTCCTTCGCCGCCGCCGCGTAGATGAACGCCACTTTCGGCTCGCCCTTCAGCTCGAACGACCAGGCGGACGTCGCCGCGCCCGTGAGCAGCGTCGCAGCGGCGCCGAACGCCAGCAGGCTGGACGCAAATGACTTCACCATTGCTTTCCCCTCTTCTTGGATGTCACGCCGTCCTTTACCGGACGTCGTGAACATGAGCCGAACGCCTTGCGAACCCGGATGTCACTGCTGTCGATTTCGGACGATATAGCCTGACATTGCTGCCGTGACCGCTTGCGGCGGCCCCCACCTTGAGATTATGATCGTCCACACATTGGAGCTTCTCAAGCTCGTTTTTTGATCACTTCGGCCAAAAATATGGACGGTGGCATGGACTTCGAGGCGCTGCGCTGCTTCGTGCGGATCGCGGAGGGTCAGTCGATCTCCGCGGCGGCGAAGCTGCACGGGCTGCCGAAGTCGACGCTGAGCCTGAAGCTGCGCCAGCTCGAGGCCGACGTCGGCTCCGAGCTGTTCGGCCGCGACGGCCGGGCGCTCCGCCTCACCGACGCCGGCGAGGAGCTCTTGCGCCACGCCCACGCCATCCTCGCCGCCTGCGAGAGCGCCCGCTCGGCGGTGGCGGAGGTGCGCGAGGAGATCGCCGGCACCCTGCGCGTCGGCTTCTCCGGGGAGTTCGGCACCGCCTTCAACGCCCAGATGCTCTACGCCTTCCGCCGCCGGCACCCGAAGGTGAAGCTCGACCTCGTGTTCTTCTCGGCGAGCACGCTGTTCGACCTCGACCGGCTGCAGGCGATCGACGCCATCGTCGCCTGGGACGCCGTCGGCGCCGGCGGCCACGACAGCGTGCGGCTGTCGTCGACGCGCTTCGGCCTGTTCGCCAACCCCGCCTATCTCGCCGAGGCCGGCGTGCCGGAGGCGCCGGCGGACCTGCGCCGTCACCGCGGCGTGCTCTACCGCACCGCCACCGGCCTGCAGAGCTGGCGGCTCTGCCGGGACGAGGCGACCGTCGACGTGCTGCCGGCCGACGACCTCGTCGCCAACGAGTACTGGACGGTGAAGTACTTCGCCGTCGGCGGCGACGGTATCGCCTACCTGCCGCGCTTCTTCACCCGCATGGAATGCGCCCGCGGCCACCTCGTGCCGGTGCTGCCGGAGTGGCTGTCGGAGGAGCGCTTCGTCCACCTGTATTTTCCACGCGGACAGGACAGTTCGCGCAAGTCCGCCGCCTTCCGCGACTTCTGCGCCGACTATTTCCGGCCGGAATTCGCCTTCGACGGGCCGGAATACTACTTCGAGGCCCTGAGCGGGCCGGACATGACTGGGCCAGCAACGACTGGGACTGAAAGGAGAGTGGCATGAAGGTTCTTGAGACGGGCAACGGCGCCCGCGCCGTGGCGGCTGGGCTCGAGCCGCGCCAGGCGAGCCGCGAGGAGATCCCGATCCTCGACCTCGAGCCGCTGTTCACCAACAGCCCAGCCGGCAAGGCGGAGCTCGCCGCAGCGCTGCGGCAGGCGTGCACGACCTCCGGCTTCTTCTACATCCGCAACCACAACGTGCCGCAGGCGGCGATCGACGGCATCTTCGGCGCCGCGCACGGCTACTTCGCCCAAGGCACCGAGGCGAAGATGGCGACCCACGTGGCGAAGTCGCGCAACAACCGCGGCTACGCGGCGCTCTTGGAAGAAAACACCGACCCGACGGCGCGCGGCGACCTGCACGAATCCTTCGACATCGCGCTGGAAGTGCCGGCTGATGATCCAGACGTGCTCGCCGGCAAGGTGCTCTACGGCCCGAACCAGTGGCCGGCGGGCGAGCCGGCCTTCCGCACCGCGCTCGAGACCTACCACAAGGAGATGATCGCGCTGTCGCATCACCTCCTGCACGCCTTCGCGCTCGCCCTCGATCTGCCGGAAGACTATTTCGACGGCTCGGTGAAGAAGCCGCTCGCCACTTTGCGCGTGCTGCACTATCCGCCGCAGTTCGGCGAGATCGACGACCGCCAGATCGGCATCGGCGCCCACTCCGACTACGAGTGCTTCACCATCCTCGCCCAGGACACGGTGCCGGCGCTGCAGGTGCTGACGAAGTCGGGCGAGTGGATCGCGGCGAACCCGATCCCGGGCTGCTTCGTCGTCAACATCGGCGACCAGATGGCGCGCTGGACGAACGACCTGTTCGCCTCGACCGTCCACCGGGCGATCAACCGCTCCGGCCGCGAGCGCTATTCCGTGCCGTTCTTCTTCGGGCCGGACTACGACACCCTCGTCGAGGCGCTGCCGTCGTGCGTGTCCGACGAGCGGCCGGCAAAGTACGAGCCGATCACCTCCGGCGACTACGTCAACGGCCGCTTCGCCGCGACGCTGGCGCACTACGACCCGGCCTCGAAGGCCCCCTGAGGGGCGGGCGGCAGGGCGTGAAAGGGGGCTGCCCATTCACAGCACCCTTCCGCGCCTTCTGGTGTTCGCCCACCCCCGCCGCAGTCATCCCAGGCCCTGTGCCTGGGATCCATACGTCTCCCTGAGCCCGGCGCGGGGAGAGTGCCGATAGGACCGAGACTGCCGCATGGATCCTAGGCACAAGGCCTAGGATGACCATGTTGGGTTGTTTGTGGACCATCACCGCATTTGACATTTTGCGAACAGTCCGGCCGCAGGGATGCCTGTGACCGCGAGAAAAACTCGCGCTTGCCGTTCGAAGCTCTAACGCCGCTGCGAGGCAGAGGAAGCATCGGAGCGGTGCGGACCTGTCGCCACCCGCATCTTAAGGTAGATGAATAAAGGGAATACAATTTAAGCTTGCTCAACCCTGCGGCGTGAGAGACAGTGGCCTCGTCACTCCAGGGGGGAGGAGCGGGGCGCAATGGCGGGGACCCAGAAACTGCGGACCGTGCTGATCGGCACGGTCGTCGCCTTGATTGCGTTGCAGGGCTGCGCCACCACGTCGGGGGCGCCGGGTGTCGCCGGCTCGACGGCGACGGAGCAGGCGATCGGCCAGTGCGCCGCGAGCCTGATCATCTCCGCCGGCGTCGGCGCCCTGATCGGGGCTGCGATCGGCGGCAGCAACAGCGCCGGGACGGGAGCGCTGGTGGGGGCTGCGGTCGGGGCCGGCGCCTGTGCCGTGCTGCTGCAGGTGGCCGACGAGGAAGACAAGCGGCAGATCCGCGAGGCGGAACGCGCGGCGGTGCTGGCGAACGCCAGCCGCTCGAAGACGATCCGCACGAAATCCGGCAAGACGGCCCAGATCACCACCAAGATCACCTCCGCGCCGGTGCCGCGCGCGGCGCCGGCTGGCGGCGGAACCACCGCCACGGCCTCCTCGGAGCCGCCGGCCTTCACCAATTGCCGCTACTCCGAGCAGACGATCTCCGTGGACGGACAGTCGGCCGGCAGCGGCAAGCAGCTGTGGTGCCGGCTCGACACCGGCGACTGGCAGCCGATCAAGTCGTAGGAGCGCGCCCCCGTGTCCCCGTTCGACCCGCCGCCCCCGCCACGCCCGAGCATGGCCTACACCTATCTCGCCATCGACCTGTCGATCGAGGGCGAGCCGGCCAGGAGTCTGTTCGCCGAGGTCGACGACGAGGCGCGCAACCAGTCGATCCAGCTCACCGACCACGTCGGCCCGCTGCCGGGCAACCTCACGCCCGCGATGGCGCGCTGGTACGCCGCCCACGTCGCCGGCCCGCGCAGCGCGGCGCTCGACGAGGTCGCCGGCGTGCTCGGCGAGAACGACGCCGAGGCGGGCACGCGCGGCACCTTCCTGGAGCGCGAGATCTCGCGCGCCGAGGACCAGCGCCTCGCCGGCAAGCGGCAGGTCGTCAAGGCGCACCGCGAGAAGAACGAGGCCGACTACGAGCGGCTCGCCGAGGCGCGCATCCGGTGGCAGAAGGCGCGCAACGCCTATGACGAGTTGCACGCCCGCCACGGTCGCGAGGCGCGGCGGCCGCCCTGGTGGTACATCCCGTCGCTGTTCGTCATCGGCATCGCCGAAATGCTGGTGAACTACGAGAGCTTCGCGGCGGTGAAGATCTTCACGCCGGCGATAGCCACCGGCACGACGATCCTCGTGGCGCTGGCGCTCGCCTGTTCGTCGCACTGCTACGGGACCTTCCTGCGCCAGGTCGAGTCGCGCTTCGGCGCCTTCCGCCGCGACGGCGACCGGGCCGCGGCGGCCCGCATCCTCGGCCTCGGCACGGTGTGCCTGTCGCTGGTGCTCGGGGCCGTCTGGTACGCGCGGACGAGCTATCTCGCCGACGAGCTGATCGAGATCGCGGTGATCGGCGGATCGGCGCCGAGCTGGATCTCGGTGGTCGGCGGCTCGATGATCACCAACATGGTGGTGTGGATCGTCGGCGTCATCCTGGCCTTCTTCGCCCACGACGAGGACCACGCCTTTCCGGTGGCGCTCGACGACCGGGACAAGGCGGAGAAGGCGATGCGGGCCCTGCAGAACCGCATCAACCAGCCGATCCAGCGCCAGTTCGAGAGCATCGACGCGCAGTGCGACCGCAACATCGGCCAATTGCGCACCAAGGAGCAGTCGCTGGCGAACTCGCCCCGGCACGCCGAGGGCCGCAAGCTGTTCGCCCGCATCAAGGAGCAGGACGCGCGCGTGCTGTCGGTGATCGACGCCTATCGCGGCCGGCTGCGCAGCCGCGCCCGCGACAGCGCGATCGTCTTCAAGAAGCAGCCGGAGCTCATGCCGCAGCCGGCCGACACGCTCGATGCCGACCAGTACGCGGCCGAGCCGATCGTCATGAAACACACGTGAGAGGTGGCCGGATGAAAGCCTCGCTCGCCCTGGCCCTCCTGTGTGTGCTCGCACCCCTCGTCGCCGCCGCCCAGACGCAGGTCGACGAGAGCAACTGCCGGCCGCTTGCGGGTGACCAGCACCGGCGCCAATCCGTGCTCATCGTCGACGGCGGCATCGTCGTGCCGGACGGCCCGGAAGGCCCTTCGGAAGCGAACCGGTCGTGGCGGCACTTCGTGTCGCTGTTCGTCGACGCCGAGAACCCGGTGATCCAGCAACTCGTCGGCCCCGGCGAACGGGTCACCATCACCATCGCCAACGCCGACGGCTCCGGGCTGACGACCCTGTTCGGCGGCTGCGTGCCGCTCGTCGATCCGCAGGAGGCGGCCCGCCTCGACGGCGAGACCTCGAGCGTCGCCACCTTCTTCGGCTCCGACTGGCGAAGCCGGCAAGGCAAGCTCGCCGAGAGTTTCGCGCGCTCCGCCCGGCTGTCGCTGGTCGAGGGTGTCGGCCGGGCGAAGGTCGGCGCCCCCTCACGGCAGCCGTTCGCGGGCGGCGGCCTCGTCCGCTCGCTGGCGAAGTTCCGCGGCTTCACACTGGAGGCGGGACTGCCGCGCCTCGTCATCGTCACCAATGTCGGCCTCTACGCGTTCCCGAGCGGCCCCGTCGAGGCGGCGCGGCGGCAGGCGCGCGCCGACGCGGAGGCCTCCGGGCTCGACCTCGCCCGGGCGGAGGTCAATTTCTTCAGCGTCGGCCCCGACGCGACGGACGCCACGGCGGCCTATCTGTCGGCCTTCTTCCTCGCCGCCAAGGGCAAGCTCGAGACCACCGGCGGTCTCGGCGGCACGCCGTCGTCGAACAAGCTTCCGATCGTCGTCGACGTCTACCAGGGCTCCGTCGCCTATCCTGACGGCGACTACCCCGTGCGCATGCGCCTCGCCCGCGACCGCAACGGCTCCGTCGTCCACTCGTGGCTCGAGGTGCAGTCCGACCGCGCCCGCTTCGTCCCCTTCGCCGGCCTGCTCAACTGCTCCGGGCCGAACGACTGCGAGTATGTCGGCGACCGGGTGTTCGCGCAGATCTGGAGCGACAAGCCGGACCCCGATCCGGAATGCGAGGCGTGGATGCCGTTCGCCGGGCTGCGCGAGCTCAGCTTCCACATCAACGGCGACGGGCTGTCGGGGAAGATCACCGATTCCGGCTGCTACGTCGCCGGCAAGGAAGACGGCCTGGAATTCCAGATGAAGCGCGTGCCGAATGGGGTCTTCTAGCCGCCTGTTCCGCCTCGTCGTGGCACTGGCCGCGCTCGCCTGCCCCGGCACGGGAGCGGCGCTCGCCCAGTCACCGTGCGGGCCGGGCATCCCGGCCGGTCTGCCGTGCCTGCAGGAGCCGTGGCAGACGGTGGGGCTCGAGCATCGCGATCGCGTCGCCCGGCTGCACCGCCTCGCCGACCGGCGCGTCGGCTTCGAATTCTTCGAGGAGACGATCAGCCCGCAGGAGCACGGCCTCGCCGACTTCCCGACCGAAATCCCGATCCTGCGCATCGTCGCCCGCCAGGACGTCTTCTTCGACAGCGGCCGCGACGTCATCCGCGCCGAGGCACTGCCGCTGCTCGACATCATCGCCGACAGCCTGAAGCGCGAGCCGCCGGACGTCGCGCTGTTCGTCGCCGGCCACACCGACTGGGACGGCTCGGACGAGTACAACATGGAGCTCGGCCTCGCCCGGGCCGACCGCGTCGCCTCGGCGCTGGTCCGCCGCGGCGTCTACCAGGCCGCCATCTACCGCGTCTCGTTCGGCGAGCACATGCCGATCGCCTCGAACGAGAGCCGGACCGGCAAGGCCCGCAACCGCCGCGTCGAGTTCCTGTTCGGCGCGCGCACCGAGGCGGTGACGCAGTACTTCGTGAGGCAGAAGGTGGACTTCTGCCCCGAGCACCGGCGCGACCCGTTCGGATCCTGCAAGATCGGCGTCGTCACCGAGGCGGTGAAAGTCTCCGTGTCGATTGAGGACGCGGCCGAGATCAGCCGCCTCGACAGCGAGGTGAAGTCGCTGACCCTGCGATCCGATCTCGACCAAAGCGAGATCGTCACGCGGCGGCAGGAGATCGAGCTGCAGCGCGACAAGATCCCCGTCACCCTCAGCACCAAGAAAATCATCGTCGTGCTCGACTGATGGTGCACCGCCGTCCCGGCCTCGCAGTCGCCGCATGGCTCGGCACGGCGACCGCGCTCGGCGTGGCGGTTGCGGGCGGCCAAGCGACGCCGGAGCGCCCGGATGACCGGATCGCGCCGCTCGTCGCCGCCTGCCGCGCCGGTGACGACGGCGGGGCGCCCAACCCGAACGCACCCGGCGGCTGGAGCCTCCGCCGCAGCGGCGCCTCCGACGTGCTCTGCCTCACCGGCACACTGGAGGCCGTCCGGGTCGCCGAGGTTGCGGCGGCCTTGGGGCGAAGACAGAGTCCGCTCGCGATCGTCGTCCGCTCCACCGGCGGGCCCGTTAACGTCTGGCTCGGCCTCGCCGAGCACCTCGTCGGCCGCATCGACCTGCTCGTCGTCGACGAGGCCTGCATGTCGAGTTGCGCGAACTACATCGTGCCGCTGGCGCAGACCGTCCTCGCGACGCCCGACAGCCTGGTCGTCTGGCATGGCGGACCGATCGGCACGGCCGGCGACCTGCAGCGCCAGGGTCTCGCCGACATCGACGCCGTCATCGCCTTCGACGCGCTGGCACGGCGCACGGAGGCGCTCTACGCACGGCTCGGGATCGACCCCGCCCTCCTCACCGTCTCCGCCGAACCGCCGGATGCCGACAAGGTTCGGCGCATCGCCCGGGCGATCGGATCGGCGGGCGGCAAGCCGGTCACCGTGGGGGGCTACGCCTTCTCCCCCGCCCGGCTCCGGCGCTGCTTCGGCCTCTCCAACGTCGACGGAATGTGGCACGCCGGGGACGATCTCGCCGTCGCCAGGCTGGCGCAGCGGCGGGCGCCAGGGCTGATGATCCTCGAGAGCCCGACCGACCGCGCGGCGCCGACCCGCGGCGGGCCGGCGGCCTGCTGAGGACCCGGCCGGTCTCAGTCCAGGCCGGCGCGGCGCAGCGCGACCTCGGTGAGGGCGGACCAGTCCTTGCCCTCGCCGCCGTGGGCGAGGGCGTCGAGGTAGATGTCGCGGAGCGCGCTGGCGAACGGCAGGGTGGCGTTCGCCGCCTCACCGGCGTCGAGCGCGAGCTTGGCGTCCTTGAGGCCGAGGCGCATGTCGAAGCCCGGCGGCTCGAACTGCCGGGCGCCGATGAGGCCCGCATAGGCGCGGTAGATCGGCACGTCGAACAGCGAGCCGACGACGACGTCGAGCACCGCAGCGGGCGCCATGCCATAGGCCTTCGCCAGCACCGAGGCCTCGCCCATCGCCTCCAGCATGCAGGCGACCATCAGGTTGCCGGCGATCTTGGCGACGTTCGCCTGGCGCGGCTCCGGCCCGAGCCGCCAGGTCTTGTGTCCCAGCGCGTCGAACAGCGGCTGCACCCGCGCGATCGCCGCCTCGTCGCCGGCCGCCATGATGTTGAGCCGGCGGGCGGCCGCCACCTCGGGCCGGCCGAAGACAGGGGCGGCAACATAAGGAACGCCGCGCTCGGCGTGGACGGCGGTGAGCGCACTGGCGCAGTCCACCGAGGCGGTCGCCATGTTGACGTGGATCGTCGCGGAACCGCCCTCCGGCAAGACGCCGCCGGGGCCGAACACCGCCAGCATCGCCGCATCGTTCGGCAGCATCGAGATCACCGCGTCGCCGCCGAAGGCGTCCGCCGGGCTCGCCGCCCCTTCGGCGCCGGCCGCGCGAACGGCCTCCATCGCCACCGGATCGGGGTCATAGGCGCGGACGCGATGGCCGGCCGCGACGAGGTTGGCGATCATGACGCGGCCCATGCGGCCGGCCCCGATGAAGCCGACGTCCATTCCCCGCTCCCTCTCCCGGCACGCCGTCGTGCAATCATGCAATCGCCCAACCGTGCAATCGTTTGCGGGCCGCACCATGCCACCGCCCGCCGGCGGCAGGCAAGGCGGCGAGAAGGGCGGCAGGCAAGGCGTCGGCAACGGCCGCGGAAACGGCGGCCGCGTGAGGCGCCGCGAACAGGCAAGCGGCGAGCCTCGTGGGCGTTGCCCCTTCGGCGCCGTGCCTCGCCTTCTGGTGTTCGCCCACCCCCTCCATCGTCATCCCAGGCCTTGTGCCTGGGATCCATACGTCTCCGTGGTCTCGGCGTCGGAAGGGTGTCGATAGGGCTGCGACTGGCGCATGGATCCTAGGCACAAGGCCTAGGATGACCATCATGAATTGTTCAGTCGCATCGACGCTGACGGACGCCTGGCGGCGCGGCGCCGAGGCCGCGCCGGCCCCTCAGAAGCCCGACAGCACGATCTTGCCGATGCTGGTGCCGGCCTCGACGGCGGCGTGGGCGCGACGGAGGTTTTCGGCGTTGATGGTGCCGAAGTGGGCGTTGGCGGTGGAGCGCAGCACGCCGGCGTCGACCAGCGCCGAGACCTCCTCGAGGATCGCGCCCTGCTCGGCCATGTCGGGCGTCTCGTAGAGCGAGCGGGTGAACATCAGTTCCCAGTGCACCGACAGGCTCTTGCGCTTGAAGGGCAGGATGTCGAGCTTGTCCGGATCGTCGATCAGGGCGAAAGCGCCCTGGGGGGCGAGCGACTCCAGGATCGCCGGCAGGTGGTGGTCGGTGGCGGTGAGGCCGGCGACGTAGCGCACCTGCGGCACGCCGATCGCGGCGAGGCCCTCGTTCAAGGGCGTGCGGTGGTCGATGACGTGGTGGGCGCCCATCTTGCGGCACCAGTCCACCGTCTCGGGCCGCGAGGCGGTGGCGATGACGGTGAGGCCGGTGAGGCGGCGGGCGATCTGCGTCAGGATCGAGCCGACGCCACCGGCACCGCCGACGATCAGCAGCGCGTCGCCGCCGCGCTTGTCGCCATAGGGAAGGCCGAGGCGGTCGAACAGCAGTTCCCACGCGGTGAGCGAGGTGAGCGGCAGCGCCGCCGCGTCGGCGAACGACAGGCTCTTCGGCTTGAGGCCGACGAGGCGCTCGTCGACCGCCTGCAACTCGGCGTTCGAGCCCGGCCGCTGCAGGGCGCCGGCATAGAACACGTCATCGCCGACGGCAAAGCGCGTCACCGCCGGGCCGACTGCGACGACCGTTCCGGCAGCGTCGAAGCCCAGAATGCGCGCGGTGCCGGCCGGCGGCGTGGTGCGCAAGCGCTGCTTCATGTCGACGGGGTTGAGGGCGATCGCCTCGACCCGCACCAACAGGTCGTGCGGGCCGACTACGGGGTCCGGCAGGGTGAGATCGACGAGCGCCTCGGCGTCGTCGATCGGCAGCGGGCGGTGGAAACCAACGGCCTTCATGCGGCTCTCCTCCTGCGGCGGGCGCCCCTGCCGGGCCGGCCTCGCCATTTCCTGAAATTATTCTAAACTAATGATCGTCCGCAGCCTCGGCGGCCGACCCGGCTGGCGCCAGAAGCGCCGCCGCCATCAGGAGTGCCCCATCGCCGTGTCCGGCGCCATCGCCTTCGCCCGCACCGGCCAGGGCCTCCTCGTCGCGGTGATCGCCGTGGCGCTGGCGGCCGGGCTGGTGCTCGGCGGGCTCGGGCGGCCCGAGCTCGCGACGCTCGCCTACCGGGCCGGCACGGCGGTCGTGCTCGCCTCCCTCGTCGTCTCGATCGTGGCGAGCCTCCGGCGCGGCCAGTTCGGCCTCGACATCGTCGCGGCCCTCGCCATGGCCGGGGCGCTTGCCGTCGGCGAAAACCTCGCCGCCGCCGTGGTGGCGCTGATGTATGCCGGCGGCCAGGCGCTCGAGAGCTATGCCGACGGCCGCGCCAAGCGGGAGATGACGGCGCTGCTCGCCCGCGCGCCGCGCACCGCCGTCCGCCACCGCGGCGCCGAACTCGAGACCGTCGACATCGACGAGATCCGCTCCGGCGACCGGCTGATGATCCGCCGCGGCGACGTGCTGCCGGTCGACGGCACCGTCGCCGGCGGCCGGGCGCTGATCGACACGGCGGCGGTGACGGGGGAATCGCTGCCGCGTTCCCTCGCCGACGGCGCCGCCGTCATGAGCGGCACCACCAATGTCGGCGACGTCTTCACGCTGCTGGCGACACGCCCCGCGTCCGAGAGCACCTATGCCGGCATCGTCCGGCTCGTGCGCGACGCCATTGAGGGCCGCGCGCCGATGGCGCGGCTCGCCGACCGCTTCGCCCTCGGCTTCCTCGCCGCAACCGTGATCCTGGCGCTCGCCGCCTGGGCGCTCTCGGGCGACCCGGTGCGGGCGGTGGCGGTGCTGGTGGTGGCGACCCCCTGCCCCCTCATCCTCGCCGTGCCGGTGGCGATCGTCGCGGGCCTGTCGCGGGCGGCCGGGCGCGGCGTGCTGGTCAAGGGCGGCGGCGCACTCGAGGCGCTCGCCCGCGTCCGCGTCATCGTGCTCGACAAGACCGGCACGCTCACCCACGGCGAGGCGCGGCTCTCCGACGTCGAGGCCTTCGAGGGCTTCGCCCCCGACGCGGTGCTGCGGCTCGCCGCCTCCCTCGACCAGGCCTCGCCACATATCGTGGCGCGCGCACTGATCGCCGCTGCCCAAGAGCGCGGCCTCGCCCTCGCCACGCCGGACGCCGCGACGGAGACCCCGGGCGAAGGCGTCGACGGCGTTGTCGAAGGCCGGCGGGTGCGCGTCGGCGGACGTGCTTACGTGCTGGCGGGACTGGCGGCCGGGGAGACGGTGCCGATGCGACCGTTGCCGGCAGGCGTCGGCGTCGTCGTCACGGTGGCGGTGGACGGGCGACTGGCCGGCCGCATCTTCCTCGCAGATGGGCTCCGCGATGGCACCGAGGCGCTTTTGGCGCGGCTGCGCGGCCTCGGCATGCGCCGCATCGTGCTGGCCACCGGCGACCGCGCCGACATCGCCGAGGCGGTGGCGGGCGGCCTCGGCTTCGACGAGATCCACGCCGGCCTGACGCCGGAGGGCAAGATCGCCGTCATCCAGGCGGCGCGCGCGGCTGGCCCGGTGCTGATGGTCGGCGACGGCGTCAACGACGCGCCGGCGCTGGCGGCGGCCGACGTCGGCATCGCCATGGGCGCCCGCGGCGCCACCGCCTCCGCCGAGGCGGCCGACGCGGTGCTGCTCGCCGACAGCCTCGAAGGCCTCGCCGACGGCATCGCCATCGCCAAGCGCGCACGCCAGATCGCGCTCGAGAGCGTCGTCGCCGGCATCGGCCTGTCGATCGCCGGCATGCTCGCGGCGGCGGCGGGCTACCTGCCGCCGCTGCACGGGGCCTTGTTGCAGGAGGCGATCGACGTCGCCGTGATCCTCAACGCCCTGCGCGCCCTGCGCTGAGCGTCGAAAGCCGCCCGCTTCAAGGCGTCACGGCCACCTTCAGCACACCGTCGCGCTGGTTGGAGAACAGCGCATAGGCCGCCTCGATGTCGTCGAGGGCGAAGCGGTGGGTCACCAGGGGCCGGGTGTCGACGCGGCCGGAGGCGACGACGTCCATCAGGCGGCGCATCCGCTCCTTGCCGCCGGGGCAGAGCGTCGTGACGATGGTGTGGTCGCCGAGGCCGGCGCAGAAGGCGCCGAGCGGGATGTGCAGGTCGCCGGAATAGACGCCGAGTGAGGACAGCGTGCCGCCCGGCCGGAGCACCTTCAGCGCCGCCTCGAACGTCGACTGCCGGCCGAGGGCCTCGATCGAGACGTCGACGCCGCGCCCGTCGGTGAGGCGCATGATCTCCTCGACGGGATCGGTCGCGCCGAAATCGACGACGTGGTCGGCCCCCATCTGGCGGGCGATGGCGAGGCGCTCCGGCACGGTGTCCACCGCGATGATGGTGGTCGCCCCCATCAGCCGCGCGCCGGCGGTGGCGCAGAGCCCGATCGGCCCCTGGGCGAACACCGCCACCGTGTCGCCGATGCGCACCTTGCCGCTCTCCGCACCGGAGAAGCCGGTGGACAGGATGTCCGGGCACATCAGCACCTGCTCGTCAGTGAGCCCTTCGGGCACCGGCGACAGGTTCGCCATCGCGTCGGGTACCAGCAGGTACTCCGCCTGCGAGCCGTCGATGGTGTTGCCGAAGCGCCAGCCGCCGAGCGGCTTGAAGCCGTGCTTCGTGCCGGCGCCGTCCTGGGAATGGCAGCCGCACAGACAGGCGTTGGAGTAGCCGCTCGGGGTGATCGCGCCGGCGATGACGCGCTGGCCCTCGCTGTAGCCGGAGACGGCGGAGCCGAGCTTCTCGATGATGCCGACCGGCTCGTGGCCGATGGTGAGGCCGCGGGCGACGGGATACTCGCCCTTCAGGATGTGGACGTCGGTGCCGCAGATCGTCGTGGTGGTGATGCGGATCAGCGCGTCGAGCGGACCGACCTCGGGAATGGGCTTGTCGTCGAGCACGATGCGGTTCGGCTCGACGAAGATCGCGGCTTTCATCTTCTTCGCCATGACGGATCGTTCCTCGTTCGGCGGCGCGCCGGACGCCCGGCGATGCCGGGCTCCCGCGCTCGCTCGGATGCTGCGGCGCGACGATGCCGCCACCCGTTGTCATGTCCCACTGCGGTTGATTGCGTAGGGACACCTGCGGAGGGGCGCGGTTCGGGCTCCGCTACTGCGCCTTCAGCAGCGCGGCGCGGAAGCGCATCCCGGCGAGCGCCAGGAAGGCGAGGCCGATCGCCAGCAGGGCGGCCATCTGCGGCCAGACGATGTCGAGCCCGGCGCCACGGTAGAGCACGGCCTGGGAGAGCTTGACGAAGTGCGTCGAGGGCGAGGCCTGCATCGCCGTCTGCAGCCACTCCGGCATGCTTTCGAGCGGCGTCGAGGAGCCGGAGAGCAGGTTCATGACGATCAGCACCGGCATAACGACGAGGCCGAACTGCGCCATCGAGCCGGCGATGGTGGCGACCAGGATGCCGAGCGCCGTCACCGAGAACAGGTAGACGATGGTGGCGAGCACGAACAGCGGGATCGAGCCGGCGATCGGCACGCCGAGCAGGCCCTCGACGACGAAGATCAAGGACAGCGTCGCCGCGACGACGATGACGAGGCCGTTCGCCCAGATCTTAGCGAGCATGATCTCGATCGGCGTCACCGGCATGACGAGCAGGTGCTCGATGGTGCCGTGCTCGCGCTCGCGGATGAGGGCGGCGCCGGTGAGGATCACCGACAGCATGGTGACGTTGTTGATCACCTGCATCACCGCCATGAACCAGCCGGACTTGAGGTTGGGGTTGAAGGCGACGCGCACCACCACGTCCACCGGCGCGGCGACGGCAGCGGCCGGGAACATCGCCAGCACCTCGCGCTGGACGATCTCCTGCAGGTAGCGGGCGCCGTTGCCGGCCTGGGACATCGCGGTGGCGTCCACCTCGATGCCGACGGCGGGGGAGCGGCCGGCGACGATGTCCTCCTCGAACTTCGGCGGGATCTGCACGACGAAGCCGAAGCGCCCGGCGTCGAGCGCCGCATCCACCTCGCGCACCGAGATCGCCTGCGGCGTCTGGAAGAACGGCGCGAGCAGCGCGTCCTTCAGGCGGGCCGACAGCCGCGAGCCGTCCTCGTCGACGATGGCGACGGCGGCGTTCTCGACCTCGAAGCGGGCGCCGGAGGCGACCGTGTAGATGGCGAAGGTGAAGGTATAGACGATCAGGAACAGCATCACCGGGTCTGCGCGCAGGCTGTAGAGTTCCTTGACGCCGAGGCGGACGATGCGAGCGAGCCGGGCGATCATGGCGGGCCGCTCCTCATTTCGCGCGCTTGCGGAGCGCGACCGCGGAGGCCGCGAGGAAGCCGACGCCGAACAGGGCGAGGACGGCGATGTTCGGCCACAGCGTCTCGAAGCCGAGCCCCTTGGCGAAGGTGCCGACGGTGACGGGCTGGTACCAGGCCGACGGGAAGCCGAGCCCGACCATGCGGGCGCCGCCGGTGAGCGAGGAGACCGGCACCAAGAGGCCGGAGAAGTTCACCGCCGGGATGATCGCGAGGATGGCGGTCGCGAAGATCGCCGCCACCTGGCTCTTCACGAAGCTCGAGACGAACAGGCCGAAGCCGGTGGTGGCGAAGACATAGGCCGCCGTCCCGAGGGCGAGTGCCGAAAACGAGCCGGTGAACGGCACCGCGAAGACGAGCCGCGCCTCAGCGGTGAGGACAAGGAAACCGGCAAACGCGATGGCGAGATAGGGAAGCTGCTTGCCGAGCAGGAACTCGAACCGCGTCACCGGCGTCGCCCGGAAATTGGCGATCGAGCCGGTCTCCTTCTCCTTGACGACGCCGAGCGCCGTCATGATCGCCGGGATCAGCACGAGCAGCATCATGATGACGCCCGGCACGATGGCGTTGGCGCTGACGAAGGCCTGATTGTAGCGATAGCGCGTCACGAGCTCGACGGGGGACGACGCCGCGCCGGTGCCGGTCTCGCGGCGGGCGGCGTCGCTCCAGTAGTCCTGGGCGAGGCCGACGACGTAGCCGCGCGCCGTCTCGGCGCGGAACGGCATGGCGCCGTCGATGAAGACGCCGATCGACGGCGTGCGGTCGCGGGCGAGGTCGCGGCCGAAGCCCGACGGAATCTCGATCGCCACCGTGAGCTCGCCGCTCTTCAGCCGCGCCTGCATCTCGTCGGGCGTGGTGATCGGCGCGTGCTCCTCGAAATAGCGCGAGCCCTGGAAGCCCTCGAGCAGCTGCCGGCTCTGGGTGGTGCGGTCCTGGTCGAGGGCGGCAAACGACAGCTTCTCGACATCGAAGGAGATGCCGTAGCCGAAGGCGAGCATGAGCAGCATCGGCCCGAGGAAGGCGAAGACGAGGCGGGCCGGGTCGCGCGCCACCTCCAGCGCCTCGCGCACGGCGTATGCCCACAGGCGGCGGAAGTCGAAGCGGCGGAGGCGCGGCGGCGCGCTCTCGACCGCCGGCGCCAGCACCGCCCCCTCCTCGCGCCCCATGCCCGCCGCCTCAAGCACGGCGATGAAGACGTCCTCGAGGCTCGTCATGCCGCGCTCGGCCTTCAAAGCCGCCGGCGTGCCAACGGCGAGCACGCGGCCCTCGTGCATCAGCGAGATGCGGTCGCAGCGCTCGGCCTCGTTCATGAAGTGGGTGGAGACGAAGATCGTCACGCCGTCGTCGCGCGACAGCGCCAGCAGATTGCGCCAGAAGCCGTCGCGGGCGACCGGATCGACGCCCGAGGTCGGCTCGTCGAGGATGAGGATCTCCGGCCGGTGCAGGACGGCGACGGCGAGCTGCAGGCGCTGGCGGATGCCGAGCGGCAGGCCGTCCGGGCGCTGGTCGGCGTATGCCTCGAGATCGTAGCGGGCGAGCATCTCGGCGACGCGCGGGCCGCGCTCGGCCCGCGGCAGGGCGAACAGCTCGGCGTGCAGCACGAGGTTCTGGCGGACCGTGAGCTCGCCATAGAGCGAGAAGGCCTGCGACATGTAGCCGACGCGCCGGCGCGTCTCGAGGTCGCCGGCGTCGAGCGGCTTGCCGAACAGCCGCGCCTCGCCCTCGCTCGCCGGCAACAGGCCGGTGAGCATCTTCATCGTCGTGCTCTTGCCGCTGCCGTTCGAGCCGAGGAAGCCGAAGATCTCGCCCTTGGGGATGCGGAAGGAGACGTGGTCGACGGCGGTGAAGGGACCGAAGCGGCGTGTCAGCCCCTCCGCCTCGATCGCCGGCACGCCGTCGTCGGCGACGAGGGCGCGGGGCGCCGGTGGCGGCGGCACCGGCGCGCCGCCATCGGCCATCAGACGGACGAAGGCTTCTTCCAGCGTCGCGGCATCGCCGGCCGCCTTGCGCACGTCGGCAGGCGAGCCACTCGCGAGCAGCCGGCCGGCGTCCAGCGCGGCGAGCCATTCGAACTGCTCGGCCTCTTCCATGTAGGCGGTGGCGACGAGCACCGTCATCGACGGGCGGCGCACCCGCATGCGGTCGATCAGCTCCCAGAACTGCCGGCGCGACAACGGGTCGATGCCGGTGGTCGGCTCGTCCAGCACGACGAGGTCGGGGTCATGCAGCAGAGCCGCGCAGATGCCGAGCTTCTGCTTCATGCCGCCCGACAGCTTGCCGGCCGGCCGGTCGCGGAAGGGGGCGAGGCCGGTGGCGACCAGGAGCTCGTCCATGCGGGCGCGACGCTCGGGCTTCGCGAGGCCGAACAGCCGGCCGAAGAACTCGAGGTTCTCGGCGATCGACAGGGTGGGCGTCAGGTTGCGGCCAAGGCCCTGGGGCATGTAGGCAATGCGGGCGGCGTTGGCGCGCCGGGCAGCACGCAGGCCCATGTCGGCGCCGAGCACCGTGACGCTGCCCGTCTGGATGCGGGTGACGCCAGCGACGAGGCCGAGCAGCGTCGACTTGCCGACGCCGTCGGCACCCACGAGCCCCGCCGTCACCCCCGCCGGGACCGAAAGCGTGACGCCGTCGAGGGCGATCGTGCGGCCGTAGCGGTGGGTGACGCCGTCGAGGGTGACGGCGGGCGCCGTCATCTTTTCAAGAGCGACGGCGGGCGCCGTCATTGCGGCAGCTTGATCGCCAGCGCCTCCGGCCACGCCGCCGTCGGGCTGGTGCGCACGTAGGCGAGGCCGCGCACGCCGATCTTCACGCGGCTCTCGTACTGGCGCAGCAGCGCCGGCGGAATGCGCAGCTTGACGCGGAACATCAGCTTCTCGCGCTCGTCGGCGGTCTCCACCGTCTTTGGGGTGAACTGCGCCTGGCCGGCGACGAAGGCGACGATCGCCGGCACGACGTACTCCGGCGCCGGGTCGAGGACGATGCGCGCCTCGTCGCCGATCGCCACGCGGCCGGCGGCGCGCGCAGCGAGGAAGACGGTCATGTAGACATCTGAGAGGTCGAGCAGCGTCGCCACCGGCGCGCCGGCGCCGACGACCTCGCCGGACTGGACGAGCTTGTACTCGACGCGGCCGCGGCGCGGCGCCTTCAGGACGGCGTCGTCGAGCAGCGAATGGAGGCGGGCGACGTCGGCGCGTGCGGTGTCGGCGGCGGCCAGCGCCACGTCGAGGCGGGCCTGGGCGGCGCGATGGGCGGCGGTGGCGGCGTTGAGCTGGCTGAGGCGCCGGTCGAGCTCCTGCATGGTGCCGTGGCCGCGCTTCTGCAGCTCGGCGGCGCGCTCGTGCTCCTGGGCGGCGAGCAGGCTCTCGCTGTCGCGCTGGGCGATCAGCGCCTCGGCCTCGGCGATCGCCTGCTCGGTGCGCCGCACCTCGGCCTCGGCGCCGTTGAGCTGGGCGTCGAGCTCGGCGGTGTCCATGCGGGCGACGACGGCGCCGGCCTCGACGGTGTCGCCCTCCTCGACGAGCACCTGCAGCACGCGGCCGGCGAACTTCGCCGCCACCAGCACCTGCTCGGCCTCGATCCGGCCGTTCGTCATGACGATGTCGTCCGGCAGGCCGTTGCCGGCGACGCGGCCCCAGAGGGCCTTCAGCTTCGCGCCGAGGCCGTCGCCGGTGTCGGCGACGGACGGCGCGCCGGACGCGGCGAGCACGAGGGTGACGAGAAGGGAAATGAGGACACGTCTGTGCATCGGATCACTCCGCGCGACGGCTCGATCGACGGGCGGCCATCAGCGCATGGCCGACGCCTAGCGGCCGGGTCACGCACAGGCATTGATGCAGATCAGGAAGGCGCGCCGGTGCGCCCGGACCGAGACGCTACTCCAGCGACGTCGGCGTGAGCGACGTCGGCGTGGCTTGGCTTGCCGTCAGAACGACGGAGAGCCGATCCGGTTCAGATCAGCTCGTCCGGCACGTCGCCGATCTTGCCGAGGATGACCGGCTCGTCATAGTCGCCGCTCTCCGGGTCGCCGGAGCGGCTGAAGGCGACGGCGCCGACGATGCCGGTGCGGTGCGGGGCGCGCTCGAGCAGTAGGCGGGCGTGCGCCTCGTCACGGGCGGCCAGCGCCGGCGTCGGCGCGAGGCCCATCGAGCGACCGCGGCGTTTGATCTCGAAGGGCTGCACGACGAACACCGTGTGCCGCGGCGGCTTGCCACTGGTCACGTCTGCGGTCCGCTGCATGCCGGTCTCCGATTCGCACGTTCGAACTTTGTTCTAGTCATGTCGGGCCGCCAAGTCGAGATGGCGGGAACGACGAGCGAAGGCGAGGCGAGCCGGCTCGGGCGCGTTCAGCCCTCAAGGCGGTCCGGGGCGAGGCTGCCGAGCAACGTCGGGATCAGCTCCGACACCGTCGGGTGGATCGGCACCGACCATTGCAGCACGTCATAGGGTGTGCCGGCGTTGACGGCGTCGAGGAGGCCGTGGATCGCCTCGTCGCCGTTCACGCCGAGGATGCCGGCGCCGAGGATGCGGCGGGTGCCGGCGTCGACGATCACGGACATGAATCCCTGGGTCTCGCCCATCTCCACCGCGCGGCCGACGCGGCTCATCGGCCGGGTGGCGACGAGCAGCGGCCGGCCGGTCTTGCGGGCCTCGGCGAGCGTCATGCCGACCCGGCCGAGCGGCGGGTCGGTGAACAGCGCGTAGCCGGGCACCCGGTCGGAGACGCGGCGGGCGGCCCCGTCGAGGAGGTTGGCGGCGACGATCTCGAAGTCGTTGTAGGCGGTGTGGGTGAAGGCGCCGCGACCGTTGCATTCGCCGATGGCGAAGACGCCGGGGACGTTGGTGGCGAGGCCGTCGTCGACAGTGATGAAGCCGCGGGCGTCGGCGATGACACCGGCCGCCTCGAGGCCGAGATCGTCGGTGTTGGGCCGGCGCCCGACGGCGAGGAGCACATGCGAGGCGACGATCTCGGGCTCGCCCTCGGTGCAGTCGACGCCGACGGCAGCGCCCTCGGCGTGGGGCGCGAGGCGGATGCACTCGGCGCCGGTGCGCACCGCAATCCCCTCGCCCTCAATGATCTCGCGGATCGCGGACGACACCGCCTCATCCTCGCGCGACACCAGCCGGTCGCCCTTCTCGACGACGGTGACGCGCGCCCCGAAGCGGCGGAACATCTGGGCGAACTCGAGCCCGATGTAGCTGCCGCCGATCACCACCAGATGCTCCGGCACCTCGGTGAGCTGCAGGATGCCGGTGTTGGTCAAGACCGGCACCGCGTCGATGCCCGGCAGCGGCGGGATGACGGCCCGGCCGCCGACATTGAGGAAGATCTGCGGCGCCGTCAGCCGCTCGTCGCCGACGGCGAGTATGTCCGGCGCAACGAAGCGGGCGTGGCCCTCGATGACGGTGCAGCCGTCCATGCCGTCGAGCCAGGAGCGGACGCCGGCGCGGGCGTTCGCCGAGACGGTGGCGGCGCGCGCGTGCACGCGGGCCATGTCGACCATCACCTCGCCGGGGATCGTGAAGCCGTATTCGGCGCCGCGGCGGGCGAGGTGGATAGCCCTGGCGCTCGCCACCATCGTCTTCGTTGGCATGCAGCCGGTGTTCACGCAGGTGCCGCCGAACAAATGGCGCTCGACCACCGCCACGGTGCGGCCGGCGGCGGTCAAGCGTCCGGCGAGTGCGGGCCCGGCCTGGCCGGCGCCGACGACGATGGCGTCGAAGCGGCGCATCAGCGGAACGCCAGCACGATCGCGACGGCGCCGGCGATCGCCACCGCGTCCTCGATCAGCGCCGCCGGGGTGTCGCGGCCCAGCGCGCGCGCCATCGCGCCGCGCGCCTTCGCACCACCCAGCGTGCCGACCACCGCGCCGGCGACGCCGAGGGCGGCGCCGAGCCAGAGATTGCCGGCGACGACGCCGATCGCAGCCCCCGTGAGCGCGCCGCTGGCGAGCCGGGCGCCGAACTGCGTCGGCACGGTGCGGCTCGGCGTCGACGGCAGCTGGTCGGCGACGAACTCGATGAGCGCCAGTGCCGTGAAGATCCACGGCGTCCATTGCCAGCCGAGGAAGGCCGGCCAGCTGTCGCCGAGGTCGAGCCAGCCGAGATGCGCCGCCCAGGCGACCGCGGCGGGCGCCGTCATGGTGCGCAGCCCGGCGACGACGCCGATGAGGAAGGCGAGAAACAGGAGCGTCGTCATCAGTCTTCGCCTCGCGTCGACGGCCCCCGCCTTCGCGCCGACCTTAGCCGCAACGACGGCCGCCGCGAAGCGTCGGCCGGTGAGGGCGGGCGGCGCGTCGGCCCGTGCCTGCGGGCGGCGCGTTCGCTGGGCATGCCGGCCCCGCCGGGCGCCGCCACACGAGCCTCGTGCAAGCCCCGGCTGCGATCCAGTGTGCGACTCAAGGCCATGGGAAGCCCCACGATGCAGATCTCGATCCGAACCACGCTGGTGGCCCTCTTCTGTGCGATCAGCCTGATCGTCGCCGGGCTCTGCACCATCGCCCTGCACGGCGCCTACGGCACCCTGGAGGCGGCCCAGCGCGTCACCAAGCTCGCCGACATCGACCGCAACCTGTTCGAGGCGCTGGCGAGCTTCCGGTTCGAGCGCGGCGAGAGCGCGTTGATGCTCTCCCGCGCCGCCGACGACGGCGGCGCGGTGGCCAAGACGGTGGCCTCGCGCCGCGCCAGTGTCATCGCCGCCATGGACGCCGCCCTGGCGCGCCTCGACCAGGCGCCCGGCGCGCAGTTCGGCGACCTGACCACCAGCCTGCGGGACCAGTACGAGGTGGTGAAGACGCTGCGCGGCGCCGTCGACGTGGCGGCCGCCCTGCCGCTCGAGCAGCGCGACCCCGCCACCGGCAAGACGATGATGGCGGAAGGCGGCAAGCTGCTCGACGCGCTCACGGCCCTGACGACGGCAGTCGAGGCGGAGATCCGCACCATCGACCCGCGGCTGTCGCAGATCATCCTCGCCCGCGCGATGTCGTGGGCCTCGCGGACCTACGCCGGCGTCAGCACGCTCGCCTTCAACACGATCATTTCCGACGGGCGGCCGGCGACGCCGGAGGAGCTCACCAGCATCACCACCAACGACGCCCGCGCCGACCTCGCGTGGGCGACGACCCGCGGCATCGCGCTCGCCGCCAACGCGCCGGAGGCGCTGAAGGTGGTGACGGAGGCCGGCCAGGCGAGCTACTTCTCCGGCGCGTTCAAGGAGTACCGGGACGGCATCCTGGCAGCGTTCGCCGCCGGCCAGCCCTCGCCGGCGTCGCTGCAGGACTGGCGTGCCCGCGTCGTCGAGCCCCTGCAGACGATCGCCACCGTGGC